>Ga0334889_1002237_pt1 | contig 22427 bp, 20 predicted proteins | sample GraSluR1_MG_2_FD_207222 | JGI IMG/M metagenome (GOLD analysis project Ga0334889, IMG submission 207222) | Sludge microbial communities from methane-producing bioreactor in Wageningen University, Netherlands - Granular Sludge_8_08-R1 | ecosystem: Engineered > Bioreactor > Anaerobic > Unclassified... | reverse complement strand
AAACATTCGGCTGAAGTTTGCTGCAAGAGCTTGATGGGGTTATGATTCACCCGTTCCCACAAAGTCGGGCGAATCCAGGAAAAGACCCGCTGGGCCTCTGGATGCCACACCCACCACAGGTTATAGGCCAGTTCACCCAGCCGGTTAATCCGTTCCGGCAATTGAAAATCATTGGGAATAATCTCTTTTATCTTCGTCATCTAATGATCCTTTTCTTCACACGGAAAATACCGTGGCGCATATCCGATTTGCTCTATTCAGTCAGTCCAAAAAAATAAAAATGCAAACGGTTTAATAAACCTCTATACAGCCGCAAAGATTCTACTCGATTGAGAGCTTACTGGCAACCGGCAATATTCCACAACGGCGGAAGTTTTCTCTGCGTTTTATTCTTCCTGCGCAACCACGGTCAGGCAATCACCATTCAGTTATCCACAACGCCCATACCCGGGTTGTTTTTTGGTAGGGACAGGTCTACCTTGAGGAGCAGGGTATCTGATCTGTCCGCCGCCCGGAACCTCCCGCAGGGACCTTTGTTGTGCCAGGATCACCCCTTCACAACCTTAACAAGCATGGGAAAGTGGGCGTCATCCCAACCTGCGGGAAAAACCAGTGCTCCCCTCCCGCAGATTTCGAAGGAACCAACCCGAACCATCCCTCAGCGCCTGGCTTGCGAGCACAGACCGTGGGTAACCTGCGGGAGGCTCCCCCGCCGCCAAGCGAGACATCCGATCATACGATATAATGGCGCAGCCTGCTGCGCCGCCACATTTTACCGCATGGTTTGTTCAAACAGCGCTTCATACGCGGCCACAACCGCATTCAGGTCGAACCGTTCCGCCATTGCCCGGCTGGCCTGGCGGGCAGCCAGCAGCCGCGCAGGATCGCTTAACAATTCACGCAAAGCGGAAGCAAAGCCTTCCCGGTCATGCGGATCACGCAGGAAGCCATTTACGCCTTCCTCCACCAGCTCAAGATTTCCGCCGGCTGCACCCAGCACCAGGGCCAGCCCCATCGCCAGGGACTGCACCCCCACCACCGGCAGCCCTTCTGAAAGGGAGGGCATAAAGAAAATATCGCTGGCCCGGTAACAGTCGATCACTTCCTGGGGAGTCACCCAGCCCGGAAGAATAAAACGCTCCTGCAGGCCATGACGGGCAATCGCCGCTTCCACCACAGGGCGCAGCGGGCCGTCGCCCATCATCACACACTGCCAGGGCAGGTCTGCCACAGCGGCCAGAGAGTCCACAATCTGAACGGGATTCTTCTGGGCCATGAACCGCCCGGCAAAGACAACCTGCGGCGGGTTATGCACCGCCATCTCGCCGGGGTCAAGCGCCTGCAAATCCACCCCGTTCGGGATGACATCCATCTCAACCGGGTAGTGCTTCAACGCCAGGCCGCGGGTGAACTCACTCACCGCCGCCACGCTGGCTGCCCGCCGCCAGATGGGCGGGGTGAAAGGCTTGATCCAGCGGAACCAGTTACCGGTCTTCTCCGGCACACCGCCAGGCACATCCCCCAGATGGGCGGTGAGCACATACGGCACACCCGTTGTTACCGACAATGCCCAGGCGACCACCCCGGCAGGCACGGCAAAATGCACATGGATCACGTCCGGCTGCCAGCGGCGGATAATGCGCCGCCCCTGCCAAAATCCAGCCCACACATACCCCAGCATGGCGCGCATATCCGCCCGGAACGGCTGCCGCCGCCCCGACTGGATGCGCACCAGGGTCAAACGGTCAAGCACTTCTTTTTGGGGTAGAGCGTCACACTGGGCAGTCAGTACGGTCACTTGATGGCCGCGCCGCGCCAGGCCGGTGCAGATGTCCTGCGCCACGCGCCCGCCCCCGCCGCCTACCGGCGGATATTCGTGGGTCAGTACCAGAATACGCATCAGACCTCTTCCCCACTGGTTTCAGGAACAGGGTTGATCACCTCGCGCACCGTATAGGTCGGTTTGTTCTGGGATTCATGATAGGTGCGGGTCTGCAATTCAGCGATCAAGCCCATCAGGATGGATTGAAAACCCATGATCGCCATCAGGATCGCCATCCAGAAGATGGGTGATTCCAGCACCGAGACCCCATATCCCAGGCGGCGCACAGCCAAAAAGATGAGCGCAACGGCACTCAGCAGCACCAGAACCGCCCCCGCCCCGCCAAACAGATAGATCGGTTTATTGGAATAGCTGGTCAGAAATTTGACTGTGAACAGGTCCAGCACCACCTTGAAGGTGCGCTCCAGCCCGTATTTGGCCTTCCCGTACTGGCGCGCGTGATGATGGACCGGCACTTCAATGATCTTTGCCCCTACCGAGCTGGCGTACACTGGAATGAAACGGTGCATCTCCCCATACAGACGGAAGCCCGTGATCACTTCCCGCCGGTAAGCCTTGAGCGAGCAGCCGTAGTCATGCAGATGCACGCCGGTCACTGCCGAGATGATCTTGTTGGCGATGTGGGACGGCAGGGTACGGGTGATAAATGCATCCTGTCGGGACTTGCGCCAGCCGCTGACCAGGTCATAACCTTCGTCAATTTTTTCCAGCATCATCGGGATGTCTGCGGGATCGTTTTGCAGGTCGGCGTCCATCATCACGATGATCTCGCCGCTGGAATGATCAATCCCCGCAGCCATGGCGGCCGTCTGACCGAAATTACGGCGCAGCGCGACCACACGCACGTGCAGCGGGTCTTTCTCTGCCAGGTCTTTCAGCACCTCCATGCTGCCGTCCTTGCTGCCGTCATCCACCAGCACCATCTCCCAGGATTTGTGAAAATCAGCCAGCGCCTGCTGCACGGCATCGTACAACAAGGGCAGGCTCTCTTCTTCGTTATAAATTGGCGTTACCAGAGATAATCTCATTGTTTGCTCCCTCTCAACCATTTGACGCCTTCCCACACCACCCCGCCGCCCAGGATGAGGACGCTCAATCCGACGATCCATTTGACGTTATCCCAAAATGGCAGACGCCCGCCCCACTGGAAATAGCGGCTGAAATACCAGTTGCCGAAAAAGCCAAGAAACACCAATTCCACTGCGATAATCCGCACCAACCACCCATCACGGTGCTGCCAGGCCCACTGAACGGCCCAGGCCGCAAGCAAGGCCAGGAAGGGGATAAACTGCACCCGGTAGCGGGGATTATCGGTCATATCGCCGCCTGCGCGCGCGGCGGCCACCACCAGCCAGATGATGCTGAACACCGCCATCCAGGCCAGAATGCGCCGTTCTTTGGCAGGCTTGACGAACCAGACTGCCAGAAAGGAATACAGCAGGAACGGCACCAGCAGATACCAGCCCAATGCGCGCATCATGGCAATCGTCTTCCACAACGGGATGGCCGGGTCAGCAATCGTGGCAGGCAGCACCGGCTGTGCCAGACCATAGCCAGTGATGAAAGCATATTGCACCTTGAGGTCCCAATCCGCGATGATACTTGCTACCCAGCCCGAAGCATCCTCGGTGACCTGCAAATCCCACCAGGCGGAGGTTTCCAGCCAGTTCCACGAAAGGGACAGGAAACCAATCCCGGCCGCCGCCACCCCCACCCAGCCGACGATCTGCCAGGTACGGCTGCGCGGGATCAAATGCTCCGCCCAAAACAGGATCAGCAGCATACCAAAAATGAATGGTGTCACGCGGGAGGAAAGGAGCATGCCCACCACCAGACTGGCGAAAAAAGCAATCACCGCTGCGCGGGGTTTGTCTTTCCAGAAGAGGACAGCCCAAAAACCAATCGCTGCCAGACCAATCAAAAAAGGCTCCCGCATCTGCGAACCGGCAAAGAAAATCGCATCCGGGTAGAGCACAAAGATCCAGCCCGCCCATTTTGCCAGGCGCCCGTCCCAGCGATGGGAAATACCGGAGAAAAGGAAAGCCACCCCCAGTGCAGGGGCAAACGCCGACAAAATCAGGATCAACACCGCACGGTGCGCACCTGGACTGAGATACCGATAAACCGCGGCACTCAGGGAGAGCAAACCACCGTATTGATCAGTGGTGAAATCCTTCTGAAAGGCGGCCCACATGGCATTATCAGAACTTGCCAATTCCCAGGCTTCACAATCACGCTGGAAAGCATCGTAAAACAGGTACCCTGCTTTTTGCTGCTCGCTGTCATAACCAAAAACAGGCAAGGCCAGGGTCATGCCCACGCCGAAGACCAGACGCAGCAGGAAAGCCAGCAGGATCATCCAGCCGAGGGTCCTGCTCCCGCCCAGCCACAGCCACGCAGACAGCAGGGCCAGCCCTGTACCCCATAACAGCACGCCAGCCGCCAGCCAGCCGCCCAAAACCGGTGCGGGGGGGACTGCCGCCAATCCCGCGCCGCCAACCAGGGCAGCCAGGAAAGAAACAAGCAAGCGGGTTTTGAAGGATTCCAGTTGGATTTTCGTAATCATATTCACCATGATAATTGATTTTGGGAGATTCGTGTACCGCTTGAATGGGAAGGCTTAACTGCCATGCTCACGCAAAGCTGCCAAGCCGCAAAGAAAAACTTCTTCCCAACAGGTTTTGATCCTCGAGTGATAATTTTTACAAAATCCACAAGCAGATACCTGGTTACAGTAATTGCAGCAACGGCTTTAGTCGTTTTAATCTGCGCGGAGCACCACGAAGATGAGTGTGCAACAGCAGTATGGAAAATGTTTTCTGCTTTGCAAGGCCTCCCCACCCTTCGGCAGGCTCAGGGTTCGCAGCCCGGCGCAGGCCGAGCCTGTCGAAGCCGGAGCGGGTTTCCACACCTGTCCCAACCTTCGGCAAGCTCAGGGTTCGCAGCCCGGCGCGGGCTGAGCCTGTCGAAGCCGGAGCGGGTTTCCACACCTGTCCCACCCTTCGGCAGGCTCAGGGTTCGCAGCCCGGCGCAGGCTGAGCCTGTCGAAGCCGAAGCGGATTGCCAAACCTGCCCCACCCTTCGGCAGGCTCAGGGTTCGCAGCCCGGCGCAGGCTGAGCCTGTCGAAGCCGGAGCGGATTGCCAAACCTGTCCCACCCTTCGGCAGGCTCAGGGTTCGTTATATAATACCGGCTACACGAAGCCGTCCAGCGCATTCCGCGCACGCGCCAGCCAGGAGAAGTTCTGCCCGTCCAGACGGGCCTGCCGCGCCAGCCGCTCACAGCGTGGCGGGTCAGCCAGCAGGTTGACAAGTGCCGCCAGCCATGCCTCCACATCTCCCGCCGGGCAAAAAACAGCGTTGTCTTCATTCAACACTTCATGCAGCACGGGCAGGTCGCTGGTCAGGATCACCCGTCCGGCGGCCAGATAATCAAACATCTTCATCGGGCTGCAAATGGCGGCTGAATTGCCGCCGCTGCTGCCCGCGATAGCCTGTTCATACGGCATCAGCAGAAAGTCCCCCGCAGCCTGATAGAGGGGCAAGTCTTTTTTGTCCACAAAACCCGTCAGGGTCACGTTATCCACACCGGTGGAAGCCAGACGCGCCTGCCAGCGGATCACGTCCTGCGGGCGCCCGCCCACCCACAGAAAATGTACCTGCGGCATGCGCAGTGCCACGGCAAACAGCAGTTCTATTCCCCGTCCGGCGTAAAAATGACCGGTGTATACGGCAGTCGGCTGTTCGGGCAGACCCAATTGCTTCCGTGCCTGCCGGGCGTCCGGCATGTCCGCATAGTCCTGCCAGTCTACCCCGTTCGGGGCAACCCGTATCGCTTGCGGATCAAAACGCAGGCCGTATGTCGTCTCCAGCGCACGCTGCAAAGCATCCGTGATCACCAGCAGGCGTTTTTTGCCGTCCGCTTTGACGAACTGACGGAACCAGCGCGGCCCCGCCTTGCCGGTGGGCAGGTCATGCAGTTCCAGGATGACAGGCAGCCCGGCCCGCAGACCCAGCACGGCAACCGGCGAGAACCAGGTATAGATCAGCTCAGCGCCCCATGTGCGGGCGGCGCGCAGCGCGTCCCAGGCAAAGTCATAGCGCTTTAATCCCTTACGTGAAGGGAGCTGACACACATTAAACCTTGTTTTCAAGCCGTAGAAATTGGTAAAATCAGCCGGGTTCCCTTCGTCCGCCTCCGGCACCCACAGACGCACCTCATGCCCGGCCTGCTGCAAGGCATCGCAGGCCTTCATCACCTGAATGCTGTTGGCCGTACTGGAAGGCACCTGGGAAGTAGCAATACAGGCTATCTTCATCCCGCAGCCTCCGCTGCCAGGGATGCCTGTTCCCCGCGGCGCAGTTCGCGCAGTCCAGCCAGCACGATCCAGCCCACCGAAAAGACGAAGTAACCGGACAGGAGGATCGCTTCACCCATCGCGCCCATCGCAGGTACAACGCTGAAAGCCAATCCGACCTTGATCAACCCGAACACGGCCATTGCATAGAAAGGCACCATCGGCTTGCCAAATGCCAGCAGCAGCGGGCGATTCCAGAAACAGGTATTGGCCAGGCCATACCCGACCAGCAAGACCAGCAGGATGGGGTACGCGGGGAGAAATTCCGTGCCATACATGATGCGAATGAATAAACGCCCCAGGACGAGCAGACCAAGCGTTGAAGCTGCCGTCCACGCGCCGGAAATAGCCGTCACCCGGCGCAATAAACTGCGCAGCTGCGCCCATTTCTTACCCGCCACACTGGCGCTGATCTTGGGATACGTCGTGCTGATGAAAGGCGTAATTGGCATGACCACCATATTTACGATTGCCAGGGCAATCTTGTAATAGCCCACCGCCAGCGGCGAGAGGAAATAGGCTACCCACAACTGCTCGCTGTCCCGCACCACCAGGTTGATCGTGGTGCTGAGGTTGGTGGAAACCGCAAAGCGGGCCAGTTCTCCCCACGGGGGCAGCTTCACCATTGGTTGACGCCACCAGCGCGCGCCAAGCACACGGCGCAGGCTGCGGGCAGCCAGAAAAACGCCGCCAAAACCAAGCACAATCTTGCCCGCCAGATAAGCGAACAACACCAACGGCAGACCCGCCTGCAGCAAAAAAGCCAGACCAATCACGACAGCGGTCAAAATGCTCTGGGCGAGGTTCAAAATCGCCTGACTGCGGAAACGATCGGTCACATGCAGCACCGCCACGGCGGTCTCATCAATCAGGCTGCCGAGGATAAACACCCCGTACACCCGAAACCAGACCGTCAATGACGGGTCTTTGGCAAAAATGACCGCAGCAACCGGCGCCAGGAAGAGCAGTACCAGAAAAGCCACCACCGAAGTGATCGATTCAATGGAAGCGGACACCTTGATCAACGAACCGGCGCGCGGCAAATCCCCCTCTTCCAGGTAACCGCCAAAATACTTAACCACCAAATCGCCCATGCGAAAGGAAAACAGGCGGTTGACGGTCGATGCAAACACAGTAATCGTCCCCAGCACGCCCAAAGCAGCCACACCCAGCAGGCGCGCTGCCAGGATGCTCTGCGCCATGCCGAGTACCATCGTGATGGTATTACTGCTGAACAAATAGCCGGTATTGCGGATGATCCCCTGAAGCAGCCGGTCTTCGTGCCAGATTTCCTGCAATCGCTTCAAGAAATTCATGTCAGCTTAATATCGCGCGCCCATTCCCGCTCCTGCATATACCAATCGACCAGATCGGGAATGCCCTCCTCCAGCGAGACCTGAGGATTCCAGCCCAGCATCTGGCGGGCCTTGTCAACCAGGGCCTGATTTGCCATCGCATCAGCGGGGTGCTGGTCATGATAGACCACATTTGCCTTGCGGCCAATCAGCTTTTCGAGAATGGCGATCAAATCATTGATCGAGATATTTTGATGCCCGCCGAGGTTGATGATCTCATACCCCAGGGGTTTCAACCCGAGGATGGTGCCGCGGGCAATATCATCCACATAGGTAAAGCCGCGGGTCTGACTGCCGTCGCCATTCAAATGCACTTCCTCGCCTTCGGCGATCCATTTGGCAAAGCGAAACATGACCATATCCGGCCGTCCGGCCGGGCCGTACACGGTGAAATAGCGGAAAACGGTCACATCAATGTCAAACAGGTAATGATAACTGTAGGCCATCGCTTCAGCGCCCTTCTTGCTGGCCGCATACGGCTGCAAGGGGTGGCTGCTGTCAGCGTCTTCCGGGGTCGGCAGGGGCGCGTTGGCGCCGTAAATGCTGGAAGTGGAAGCCTGCACAAATTTGGGAATATCGTAATGGCGGCACAGCTCCAGCAGATTCAGGGCGCCTTCGGTGTTGGCGGCCAGATATGCCCACGGGTTGATCACGCTGTAGCGCACCCCGGCGCGGGCAGCCAGGTTGATGATCCCGTCAATCCTGCCCTGCTGCTGGGCCAGTTTTTCCAGCACGGGATAATCGCAAATGTCCTGATGGGCGTGGGTAAAACCAGCCATTTTCTGCAGGCGCGCCAGGCGGTATTCTTTCAGACGCACATCATAGGCGTCATTCATGTTGTCCACGCCGACCACGGTGTGCCCATCTTCCAGCAGCATACTGCTGACCCGGTGGCCAATGAAACCGGCGGCGCCCGTAACCAGATAATTTGCCATTACAATCTCACCACTTTGGGATGATTGAGTCCCTTGCGTCCCAGCGCGTTGCGCGTGTCAACAATCAACACCGCCTGCTCCAGGATGGCATCGTAATCATAATCCCGGTGATTGGTGATGATGACCACGCAATCCGCCTCCGTTACAGCCTGCATCACATCCGGCACGCAATCCAGCGCCCAGTCATCATGTAATAAATGGGGGATATAGGGGTCGTGGTAGGCGATGTCAGCGCCTTTTTGACGCAGCAGGCCGATCACGTCCATTGCAGGTGATTCACGCACATCGTCCACATTCGGCTTGTAGGCTGCGCCCAGCACCAGGATGCGACTGGCCTTAACCGGTTTGCCGTGGTCATTGAGCGCATTTTGCACCAGGCTGACGGTAAACCGCGGCATGGTGGTATTGATCTCGGAAGCCAGGTCAATGAAACGGGCGGTGTAATGCAGTGATTTGAGCTTCCAGGAAAGGTACAGCGGGTCAATCGGGATGCAGTGCCCGCCCAGGCCGGGGCCGGGGTTGAAGCGCATGAAGCCAAACGGCTTGGTGGCCGCAGCGTCAATCACTTCCCACACGTCCACATCCAGGCGGTCGCACATCAAGGCCAGTTCATTGACCATGCCGATATTGATCATGCGGAAGGTATTCTCAAGCAGCTTGGCCATCTCGGCCACTTCGGCGGAGGATACCGGTACAACCTGTTCCAAAGCCTGGCCGTACCAGGCCGCGGCCACATCGGTGCAATTGCCAGAAATACCGCCCAGCACCTTGGGGGTGTTGATCGTCGTCCAGTCCTCGCGCCCGGGGTCCACCCGTTCCGGCGAAAATGCCAGGAAAAAGTCATCACACACGGTCAGTCCGCTGGCCTCTTCCAAACGGGGCAGCACCATCTCGCGGGTGGTACCGGGATAGGTAGAGGACTCAAGCACCACCACCATGCCCTGATGCAGGTAAGGCGCCAGTGATTCGGCGGCCGAGACGATGAAAGACAGGTCCGGGTCGCCGGTCTTGCGCAACGGGGTCGGGACGCAAATACTGACCGCATCCGCTTCCTTCAAGGCAGCGAAATCTGTTGTTCCCGAAAGCCTGCCTGCCTTGACCAGGCGGGCGACCGTTTCGGTAGGGACATCCTGAATATAAGACTTCCCGCTGTTGAGGATATCGATTTTTTCCTGAATGGGGTCAATGCCAATCACCCTGAAACCGGCATCGGCAAACACCACCGCCAGCGGCAGGCCGACATAGCCCAGCCCCATGATCGCAACAACGGCAGATTTATCTTCCAGTTTTTGGATCAACCCAGCCTTCACAGTATCACCCATGAAATGCTCCTTCTCTAAACATGGGCTGCTCATCGCAGCCCTGTACATTTGATGATATTTCACAATCCCCGAAGGGGGTTGGGATAAGTGCAATTTTACCAGAATAAGGGGAAAGGGTAGTGTGGGTTAGCAACCCACATTACAACAAAACCTGCTCCAGGCTTTCCAGCGTAAGCAGCCCCAGATCAAAACTTTGCTCAACGAAAGGCCCTACATCTGCCAGAACATTCCCCCAATCCAAATGACGCAGCCGTTCCAATGTTACACCGCGCCAATTCTCTTCGGTCAACAACTCTCCTCCCCAGCCTGTCTGTACCAGCGCATTGTTCAAAAGCACCAAATTCGGCTGCGGCCATGCAGGATCACTAAGGTACCATAACAGATCATAAACATCACGGCCTTTGGTATAAGGCCGCTGTAAAACAGCGTGCAACTTGCCGGACAACAAGGAAGCCCTATCATGGTGATGCAATTGCAGCATCACGAAACGGCGCACTACCGTGGTTTCCAGACCCGCTCCCTGTGGGGGATTGGTATCAATTTCCAGCTTGATTGCCAGCACTTCATTCTGCATCGCGGACAGGCCCAACTCATATAATAAACCGGGGAAACGTACAAAGGCACTATGTACCGTGCGATTATCCCTGACCTTCAATTCCACCATATAGCCCTCTGGAGCCAACTCCGCGCGGATAGCTTTTACATAACGGAGGAAATCATACTCTTCCTTTGCTCCTTCAAGGGCAAAATCCAGGTCTTCGGAGAAACGACCGTGAGCATACAGAAAGCGCAAAGCAGTACCGCCGTGAAATGCCAACGGGATCATCGCCCCGCTGCGCTGCAAAGCTCCCAAAATGCGGGCCTGAAGGTATTCCCGTGCAATATTACGCCCTTGCTCGGGAGAGGCAGATTTGTTCACCAGTTCAGTCAATACTTCTTTCATAGGTTCACATACTCCTCCCGCTCAATTTGCATCAGCGATTCAATCTCTTCCACAGCACGCCCCATCTTCGGTAAGCCAAACACCTCTGCCTGTTCATGCAGCACATCCGCATCCAACCTGTCCAGGTTTTGCAACCGCAGCCCGCGCAGATATGCCAAGGTGTCCCCCTTTGGCTCCAAATAGACCAGATCAAGCAAAGCCTTCTCCGGCCTGGCAACGAGAGCCTGCTGGCCGTCAAAGTCCAGCATACGATAGCCGCGCAGCAAGGTGAGCTTGACATGCCGGTAACTAAAACGCCCCAGCAGCGTCTCCCGCACAGCCGGACGGCCGGTGGTCACGCTGGTTGTGACCTGTACAATCTCGGGAATAAGTCCATAGAATGACAGCGCCGACTGGCAGCTCACATACGAGGCGCGCTGCAAGCGATTGGCAACCAAAAAAGGATGCGGCCTGACCTTCTGGTAAGGCGGTGCCAACGCATATAGCCCCCGCCGCAGCTGATACAGCTTCCCGCTCTTCGTCCAGCGGCCAAGCTGCAAGCGCACATTATCCACATCCACACTGCCAGCCAACAATAATCCAGTCTCAAAAACCGGTTCATCCTCAACCAACGCAAGCAATTCTTTGAAATCCATATATTTATATTATCATTAATGATAATTTATTGCAATACAATTATCATTTTTCGCCCATCGCTCCCCTTCTCCCGCACCCCAGGCATTAGGAGACACCTTGCCCCTGGAGGCCGGGGATGAGGTCAATGCACCGGCCAAAAACTCAATTCAAAGCAGGTCGCCAACATCACCTACCCCCACGCGTAGGGTGCGGTCAAAAAACGTGACCGTACCAATCAACAAACTCCAATTCACTACCCGCTCCAACAAATCCGGTCTGAGTTAACACTGCACCATATTAAACGAGGTGTTTTTGCTGTCAATGTGAGTTACCCAAATTATGCGTATCTCAATAAATGCTTTTTCTTTGCGTCTTCGCGAAGCGGGGAGATTAAAGTTTTTCCTACTTACTATCCACCAAATTCCTCATCACCAGATCCGCCAACTGCAAGTCAAACGGCGTATCGATATCCACCCACACCTCATTCTCCATCACATAGCCGCAGGTACCATCCACATACCACGTCCCCTTCTCCAGCAACAGACCTGGGCGCGCAATAAAGATCGCCCCATTCAACTCATAGGCCGGGGCAACATCCTGCCGGCGGGAGATAAAAGGTTGGTCAGGAAAATAATCCTGCAAGCGGTCGTCCTCATCCACCTTGCGCAGCCACTGCGGCGGATGCTTGGCCGGAGACACACTCACCAGGGCCTCGGCTTGCTTCTCTTCCAGCAGGGCCACCGCGCCGTCAATATCGGCAGTCGTCAGGAAGGGTGTCGTAGCTTGCAGGCACATCAGATAATCCGGCACATAGCCTTCATGCTCCTCAAACCAGCGCAGGCTGTGCTGCAAGGTCACGATGGAAGGCGTATTATCGCGCGCGTACTCCTCCGGGCGCATGTAAGGCGTCTCGGCACCCCACTCACGGGCCACCGCCGCAATCTCTTCCGAATCTGTGTCCACGATCAAACGGGAGATGTTTTTTGAAGCCAGCGCCGCCTCAATCACCCAGGCGATCAACGGCTTGCCCGCCAGCGGGGCAATATTCTTCTTCGGGATGCCCTTCGAACCCCCGCGGGCCGGGATAATGGTCAGGATTTCGGTCATAAATGCCTCATACCTCTTTGCCCCCCTTGTGAAAGGGGGGTTGGGGGGATTTCCCCAGCAAGGAAAAAGGACAGGTTAGAAACCTGTCCCTACAAAACACTAAACTAAGGCGCCACTTCCCAGATGGGATAGCGCAGCTTCCATTCGCCGTTTTCCTGCTTCCACAAATGCGGCGAGCGGAACTTGTCACACAAAGCCATAAATTCTTCCGGCTTCATCTCAATATAATCCATCACATCCTGGAAGTAGCGGTCGGGGAATTCACCGTCATATTTTTTGACCAGAGCCACACCCTCCTCACGAGTCAGATGCTTGTTGCGGATCTCCTGCGAGGCGTCATAGGTTGCGCGGCCAATGCCGAACTTGATCCAGGTGGTGTAGTAATGCAGATCATCGATCTTGTCATCGATGCTGTTGTATTTGGCATACGTGCCCTGGGTGCGGAAGGGGCGCGCCTGGAAGCCGGTATGCTCGACGGCATAGTAATACGATTCCTGCGGTGTCCACTTGAGGTAATAGCCCAGATAATGCACTTCGATATCACTCTTGGCCAGCTCATCCGCGTCTGCGGGCAGATAAGTGAGCACATCGTTCAGGGTCATGCCGTACTCATCCATCAAGCGCTTGACCGGCACCCCGGCCAGCCACAGATCATCAAAGCTCTTGTAGGTAAAGTAGGATTTATCCCGCATGGACGAAGCATTATCAGCAATCGGGTTGCCATATTCCGCTTCGTTTTCACCATAGAAAATGAGGGGCACATCGTATTTCAGAGCAATCTTGGGCGCGATGAACTTCTGCCCCAGGATGAAGGTCTGGAAAGGATGCAGCAGGTTTTCAAAAGAAAGCCTGGTGAGCATCTGGTGTACCCGCCCGTTGGGTTTGAAGGAAATATTGTCAAACCCGCCGACCTTGATCCAGTTATTAAAATTCTCCCAGCCGTAATCGGTGTACAGGGTTGGCGGCCAGGTGACGGTCAGCGGGTGCATCCCGTATTTGTATTTGAGTACATGCGCAGCGTAGGCACTGTCCTTGCCGCCGCTGCCGGGGACGATACAGTCATAGTGCCCGTCTGTGCGGCGGTGTTTGTCCAGCAGTTGCAGCAGATCCTGCTCACGCTTCTCCCAATCAATCTGCGCCTTGACTTCAGCAAAGCGGCAGGCATCGCACACAAAGTCATCGTCAAAGTGCATGTAATTGGCCCCTTTGCGATCCGGGGTGTGCTTGAACTCCGGGATGGATGCCGGGCGCTGGTTCGACATTACGCATTTCTTGCAATATTTGACTTCCCGGGGAAGCCCGTACAAAGTCTCTAGTTTTTCGGTCATGCTGCTCTCCTCAATCAAAACGTGGCCTTTGGCAAGCCCTTCGACAAGCCCTTCGGCAAGCCCTTCGGCAAGCCCTTCGGCAAGCTCAGGGCAAGCTCAGGGCACGCTCAGGGCACACGCAGGGAACGTTTTGTTAAATTCGTGCCGACTTGCAATAAGCGGCGATATTTTCATAAACGCGCAGCCCCTGCGGGCCGCTGCGCTCCGGGTGGAATTGTGTGGCAAACACATTTCTGCGGCGCAGGCTGGAACAAAATTCTACATCGCCGTAGGTTGTGGTAGCAAGGATGACATCCTCATTGGCCGGTTGGACGTAAAACGAATGGACGAAATACATGTATTCATTATCATCCACCCCATCCAGGAAACTGTCCTCCCACTGCACGGATGCCGGCCGGTGAATGCGGTTCCAGCACACCTGCGGCACTTTCAGAACACGCCCATTCTCGTCCTGCGGTTTGTCAAATGGCAGCACCTGCCCTTCAATCAGTCCCAGCCCGAGATGATGACCGAACTCGAAGCTTTCCGTCATCAAGAGCTGCAATCCCAGGCAAACGCCGACCAGCGGCGTGCCGCGTGCGGCCACTTCGTGCAGCACCTTGCTCAGGCCGGATTCGTTCAGGGCGATCATCGCATCTTCGTATGCACCCACACCGGGCAGGATGACCACATCCGAGGCCAGAATTTCCGCCGCTTCATCGGTCACCTCAGCCTGCATGCCCACATGCTCGCAGGCCAGTTTCACGCTGTACAGGTTACCGAGGCGGTGGTCAACGATGGCAGCTTCGATCTTCCGCTCGTCACTCATGCCCCCTCCTCGATGATCTGCCGGCGCACGTCAATGCCCTGCTGCGCCAGGTAATCTTTCAGCTCCGGCAGGGTCGTCTCCTCAATTTTGGAAAAACCTGCTCCGCCGCGGCGCCCCTGCAGAAACTCGACATTGCCCTCGATCTTGAATTGCTCTTCAGCATACTGCTGTTGGCGCACAACATTGTAATGCAGCAGGGAAGCTATGCTGACAGCATCCGCCTTGCCTTCCTGAAGAACTTGCACGACATGCTCCATGCTTCCTGCGCCACCGGCGGCGATGACAGGGATCGAAACGGCCTCGGCAATCCGCCGGGTCAGTTCCAGGTCAAACCCTTCGCCCGTGCCTTCCTGGTTGATGGACGTCACCACCAGCTCGCCCGCGCCCAGTGCTTCAGCACGTTGCGCCCACTCGATGGCGTCCACGCCCGTTTCCTGGCGGCCATACTCCACACAGGCTTCATATTTGCCGCTGGCATGTTTGATCGCTTCAATCGATACCACCACCGTCGAAGACCCAAACACGCGCGAAGCCGTGCGGATCAGTTCGGGGTTTTCAATGGCAGCAGTATTCAGGGAAACCTTGTCAGCCCCCGCCCGCAGCACGGCGCGGATATCCTCCACGCTGCGCAGGCCGCCGCCAACACAAAGTGGAATAAAGATCTCCCGCGAGGTACGCTCAACGATGTCCAGCAGGCTGTTGCGGCCATACAGGCTGGCCACCGCATCCATGTAGATCAATTCATCTGCGCCCTGGTGATAATAATGGCGGGCGAAATCTTCCGGCTTGCCCATCACGCGCAAACCCTCAAAGTGAATCCCTTTGACCAGGTTTGGACCTTTAATATCCAGTTTTGGAATGATGCGAAAATTCATACAGGTTCTACGCTTCCATTAAGTTGATGTTTGCCGCGGATGAGCAGGAACACCTGTTACCAATGTGTCCGGCGGCACATCCTTGACAACCACCGCACCCGCCCCCACAAGGGCGTTCGTTCCAATTTTAATGCCCTGACGCACTATCGCGCCAGTGCCGATATGTGCACCCTCTCCAATCTGCACGGTGCCGGAGAGATGTGCGCCGGTGGCGATATGCACATGATCGCCAATCTGGCAATCATGCTCCACAATCGCGCCGCTGTTGACAATCACATTTTCGCCAATCACGGCTCCGGCGTTGACGATGCTGCCGGGCAGGAACTGCCCGCCACGGCCATAGCGCGCCCGAGGCGAAAGAATCGCCGCAGGATGACAGACGGAAAGCACATCCAGGCCCAGATCGAGGCCATAATGATATAACTTCTCGCGGATGCTGCTGTCACCCACCGAGCCGAGGCCGACCACGAAGCTGTCCACTCCCTGCGCAACCAGCGAGGGCAGCAGGGCATCACCGCCCAGTACGGGCACACCGAAAACATCGGATCCCCACAACGATTCGTCCGGCAAGAGGATACCGTGCAGTTCAACCTGACCGACAAGCAAAATGGCATCAATCAACACCCTGGCATGACCGCCGCCGCCGAGGATCACACACCGCCGCATGGGATTACGCGCTCCCTTCATTTGCTGCTGCGGGGAGATCATAAAACCGCTTGACGATCAATTTCCTGTCCAGGGGGATATCCCGCAGGTGGAAAACGATGCGCCCCGCCGCGTGACCATCGCCATAAGGGTTTTGCATCCCACGCAAGGACTGGCGCATGGCAGGGGCAACCGCGCGTTGAATACCGTCCAGAATTTCCGAATGATTATACCCCACATCAATCACATTCCTGCCGCGCGCCCGCCCACCCTGGCGGCTGCCGATATTAACCACTGGCAATGCAAACGACGCCGCTTCAATGATCCCGCTGGAGGAATTGCCCACCATCGCCTCGGCCAGCTTCATCAGGCTAAAGTAGCCCTGCGTCCCCAGGCTTTCCACCGCCTGCGCGTTGTCAGGGTGCGCGGCAACAAAAGCGGCGATCTTCTGGCGAATGACACTGTTGCCCGTGTCGGCATTGGGCAGGGTGAAGATCACAGATGAGCCTCTGATCTGCAAAGCATGCAGCAATTCGTCAATCTGATATGCCGCGCTGGTATATTCCAGGGTGACCGGATGAAACGTAACCAATAAAGGTGCGTCATCAATACGCAGACCGAAGCGCTCTTTCAGTTCAGCGGCACTCAGCCAGGACATGCCATGCAAATTATCCAGGCCCGGTGCGCCAGAAACGATCACCCGCCACGGCTCCTCGCCAAGCTGGATCACCCGCCGGGCATATTCCTCCGTAGCGGTGAAATGCAGGTGGCTGAGTTTGGTGATGGCATGGCGCAGGGCCTCGTCCATCGCGCCTTCTGTGACCTCGCCGCCGTGGATGTGGGCAACCGGAATATTGAACGGCAGTGCGGCCAGGGCGGCAGCGTGCATCTCAAAGCGGTCCCCAAGAACGAGGAGGAGGTCTGGCCGGCTATACGCAAAGGATTGAGCGAAGCCAATCGTGCCCAAGCCCATGGATTTGGCAATCCCTTCGGGCGAATCTGAGGAAAGCAGCATCTCCACACGCTCGTCGACAATAAAGCCCTCAGCTTCGATCTGCTCTACAGTGGAACCATAGTGCGGCGACAGGTGCATCCCCGACACGATCAGGCGCAGCTCCAGTGTCGACTCCGCCCGGATGGCCTCCAGCACAGGCCGGTAAATGCCAAAGTCCGAGCGCCCCACCGTGACAACGCCAATCGTCCTCATGCCAGGTCTTCCCAACTGAAAAGCTGTCCGGCAGTCAGGGCTTTCGTCGTAATGCGCCCGATCAATTGCTCACGCAGAGCAGGCGGCAGGCCAGTGCCAGGGCGGCGCACAGCGACCAGTTCATCCTTCAGGACGGTTCCAGCCGGGATATCGCAAGCCGCCACCAGGCTCTTGCGGGCTACCTCGGCGGTATTCCGTTCGCTGGCCGTGGGCAGTTTACGTCCATCCCCCAGAGCGATCTGTACACGCTTCATCCCGTCTGCCAGCCGCTTCAGCGCATCCGGCTCCAGCGAGGCGCGATGATCCGGTCCGGGCAAACTGCGATCAAGGGTGAAATGCTTCTCAATCACAGCTGCACCCAGGGCAACCGCCACCAGGGCCATCTCAATACCCTCGGTATGGTCTGAGAAACCCACCGGTACATCAAATGCGGCTTCCAGGGTGTGCATGGCACGCAGGTTCAGTTCTTCCGGCGGGGCGGGATACTGGCTGACGCAGTGCAGCAGCACGAGCGGCGGACTGCCAGCCCCAGCGATGGTTTCCACCGCTGCCTCCACCTCGCCCAGACCAGACATGCCCGTAGAAAGGATGATCGGCTTGCCCTTGCGGGCGATGTGCGCCAGATAGGGATGATTGGTGATCTCACCAGAGGGGATTTTGTACGCAGGGACATTCAGGCTCTCCAGCAGATCAGCGCTGGTCTCATCAAAGGGCGAAGAAAGGAAAAGCACCCCTTTCTGCTGGCAGCGCGCCAGCAAAAGGCGGTGATCCTCTTCGCTCAGTTCCAGATCTTTGAGCATCTGGTACTGCGATTCGCTTTCGTTTGTGGTTTCAAGCTGGTATTTGGCTTTGGGGGCCTGTTTGGTAACCAGACGGTCGGCGGAAAAGGTCTGGAATTTGACCGCATCCGCGCCAGCCTGAGCGGCAGCATCGACCAGCGCCAGCGCCATGTTAATATCACCGTTATGGTTGACCCCCGCTTCGGCAATTAAAAATGGGGCGTATTCTCGGCCAATCTTTCGGCCAGCGATTTCAACAGCCTCCATTCAGGCCTCCATCATCATTTTATATCGTGCGAATGTTAAAGATGGTAACGATTCTACCATAGGGACGGCTCCGTCATGGCGAGCCATTCATGTTTTGGCAACAAGGCGATTACCACGCTGGCACGTACAATCAAACTGGACCTTCAAGAAGGATTATTACGAATCATCGTTACGAATCATCGTTACGAATCATCGTAGTAACCACTTTAGTGGTTACCCCCCGCAGGCTGTAATGACTAAAGTCATTACTACAATTACCATACGGAGAGAGGATCGCAACCCTTCAGACGCTCAGTCCACGCCGCGCAATGACCATCATTCCCTTGACTTCAATGAAAAAACATACCCCGCAATCTCCACCCACGGCTGCCACTCGCCATACGCCGTGGCACGGATGCGCCGGGCAATCTCTTCCTTTGTCATATCCGGGGTGATCTGCCGCAGTTGATTGAATTCCTTCCTGCTGAAAGGCTTGCGCGTCCAGGTCTCCTCCAGCACCGGCAGCGGCTGGTCATTCAGGATCATGCCCAATACTTCGAAAAACAATACGATCTGATGGTCATAGGTTCGCTCAAGGATGGAAGCGACATTGTCCGTGGGAAAGACAGGAAAGCGCTTGACCGCGATCAGCTTGCCCGTGTCAACCTGGGCTGCCATGTGATGGCAGGTCACCCCATATTCTTTTGCGTCTTCATACAACGCAAAATTATTACAGCCAATCCCGGGATAATCCGGCGAGGCCGGATGAAAATTAAACGCAGCGATCTTTGCCCTTTCCAGCAGGGAGGCAGGCACCACCCAGCGGGAGAGATAACTGATGATGTAATCACCCTCCCACAGTTTTGCGCTTTCCGGCAGGGGATCTCCCCACTCCCCCAGGTGGGCGGTCACATTCGTAAAATTCGCCTGACAGAACTGCAATGCTTTCTCAACACAGGCATCACCCGCCTTGCCGAGGAACAGGATTGAAGCAGTTTTTTTAGCCATACATACCTCTTCTTTCATTCAAATTACTATAAGGGAGTTATGCCAGGGTTTCGATGCCCATTGTAGTAACCACTTCAGTGGTTACCATTTGCGTGCTGAACGACTGACCACAGGGTAACATTTCTTTTTTTCGATTTCTGTCCAAATCTACCACAACGAGCATAAGCTCCTGTAAGTATACTGCGATAAATAACAACGAGGCTGTCCCAAAAGCGAATATTTTTAGTGCACCGCTTTAGTTGTTAGTTGAATAAAATTGTAGAGTAAGCCATTCCTTTCCAAATTTATTAGTATAATACGCAAGAAGCATTGTCTGCGGGTTTTCGAAATCACTAAAATGAGGAGTTTGAAATGTATCTTGATCCAGGAACAGGTAGTGTGGTTGTCCAGGCAGTATTGGCTGCCCTTTTAGGGTTGGGCGTTTTCATTAAGCTGTTTTGGGGAAAGATCACTTCCCTGTTTGGCAAAAAAGAGGATCAAATAAACAAAGAAGATGAGGAATAGGCGCTCAGGAGGAAGCCTATCCGCCTCATTTCGCGCCCCCCGTTGCAGCATGTGCTTGCAAGACGAGAAATTTCTGCGGCATCTGAAAATCGTTTAGAGGGAAATTATGAAATTCATTCAAAGATATATGAAGTTTAATTTTTTCATATTATTTTTAAGTATTATTTTATCTACATCCACTACCCTGTTTTTATATCAACAGATAACCGCCAGCAAGCGACGATTATCCGTACTTTTTCTTTTAACCGTACTCTTCTACATTATTATTACAGTGTGCAATGAAAATGGGTATTGGAAGAAGTGGAAAGCTCTTGACCGGATCACTCAATTCATATTTATTATTGCGATCCCCATTACGGGATTATTCATTATTAATGCTGCACATATCAATATTCCAGAATCCATCTTTCTTATTCCACGAACGAAAATCATTATTCATGGATTTGAGACCAATAACACATCTCAGGAAAAGCACATTGAGATAAATGGGATCAGGAATGGCGACAAATGGATCAGTTATGAAAGCATTAAACTTGAGGGGAATGGTGAAATTCTGGAGGATTCCATCATTTTATATGATAGCACTGCAAAGCTGACCTTAAACGCCAAAATCGAAGATCGATTATGGGTCAATTTTATTGCTGGTCCTCAATCGGGAATGGTTGATATTTCCATAAGAGAAGAAGTCGTACGCATGGATTTATACGCGGATACGATCCAGGAAAAACCCTATTCCATCAATAAACCTGCACCACAATTTCTTATTTTCATCCCCCTTATATTTTTCTCATCGATTCTTGGATTTTTAATTTCATTCCTTATCATCATATCAAACTGGAAAGCAAGCTTAATTTTTAAAAATTGTCTTGTTCCCGTGCTTTTACTGATTTTATACTCTGCCTCCTTTCTATATTTTTCTTCCAGGTATCTTCCTGAAGGCGTAAACCACAACTTTTTTTCTTTATTAATTAAATATTTGTCAGTTTTTGTAATTGTCCTGTATATCTCAATTTTTATAACCCATAAATTTCATAAGCAAGATCAATGGGTTTTCGTTAATTCTGATAACAATTTTTCCCCGGGAGATGTTCTTTTACTTTTGCTCCCTTTAACCCCGATAGTCCAATATCTCATTATAAATAAAGATATTTTATTATTGAATGATACAATAATAATTTTAGTGTTCTTCATCATATGTTCTGCCGTTTATCTTTACCTAATTCCTATGCTTTTCAGTATTTTTAGCTCAACAAAACTATTGATGCTCACGGGTTTGGCTTTTGTATATACCATAACCAATATGGCAATTTTCAGCAACACTTTTTCCTGGTATTATTCGGGGAACTTTATTATTCAGCTTTTATTTCTTGTGGGAACTTTCACTTTAGCTTTTTTGCTTTATAGCATGAAAGACAGAAGAATTTTTTACTATTTTATATTAATCAGTTTTATAACAAACGCTGCTTTCCAATTTCTATCAACTGCTAGAGAAAGGGATAGATCATCTTTTTCGCTTACAGAAGAGAATCAATTTTATTCACTAACAGAAGAAAAAGAACCTGTAGTTACCCCGAATATTTATCTGCTTATATATGATGCCTATGTGTCAAACGAAACAATGTCAGGCTATGGTATTGATAACACTTCCCAGGAAGATTACCTGGTTGAAAAAGGTTTTGAACTCTATCCACATACGTATTCAATAGCGCAAACCACAATAAATACAATGAGCAGTATTATGAATGTTTCAACCTCAAACACGAATCAGTGGGAAGCTGTTTCAGGAGATGGTGTGGTTCATCAAATATTAAAAAATCATGGATACAGCACCTATGGTTTATTCAGGTCGGATTATTTTTTTAGGAATGTAGATTCAAGTTATGATCACTCCATACCAGCGCGTGTGGATGATTCACAAATTAAAGTTTTAATTTCAGCAATTCTGATGGGCGAATTCAGATTTGATCTTGGGATTGGAGATTTCAAATATCAATCTCACGAAGAGTTCGTTAAAACAAAACAAAGTATTTTTAAGAATATTTCTGAATCTCCTGTATTTATTTATTCTCACACCCCCACACCTAATCATAGTCAAAATTCCGGGAAGTGCTTGCCCGATGAAACAGAACTATTTAAGCAAAGACTAGATGGAGCAAATATTGAAATGTTTCAGGATATAGAAATCATCACACAAAGAGATCCTGACGCGATTGTGATCATTGCAGGCGATCACGGCCCGTATCTGACAAAAAATTGTTATCACACGAATGGGTACTATGATATTTCTGACATATCGCGACTGGATATCCAGGACAGATTTGGGACTTTCCTGGCAATCAGATGGCCTTCAGAAGAGTATGAAAAATATGACGATATCGTTGTGTTACAAGATATCTTTCCATCCATTTTGTCATATCTTTACCAGGATGAGAATATACTGGAATCAAAAATTGATTCGCTTACTGTCTTCCCGAACACCATTAGCGGAGCATCAGTTGATGAAGGCATTATTCATGGTGGCGTTAATGATGGTGAGGCACTTTTTATATC
>Ga0334889_1002234_pt1 | contig 22438 bp, 24 predicted proteins | sample GraSluR1_MG_2_FD_207222 | JGI IMG/M metagenome (GOLD analysis project Ga0334889, IMG submission 207222) | Sludge microbial communities from methane-producing bioreactor in Wageningen University, Netherlands - Granular Sludge_8_08-R1 | ecosystem: Engineered > Bioreactor > Anaerobic > Unclassified... | reverse complement strand
GATTTATCTCCTTATTTAGATTCTAAGAAGGATATTGAAGATGCACAGAAGATAGCTGACCAATTAAACATTACTTTAACAATTGTTAATTTATCAAAAGATTTTAGAAAAAAAGTTATTCAATACTTTTTAGATGAATCATGGAAAGGAAGAACACCAAATCCATGTGTTCCATGTAATATGTTTCTTAAATTTGGTTTATTATATGATTATGCAATTAAAAAAATGAAAGCAGATTATTATGCAACAGGACATTATGCAGTAAAAAAATGGGATAGAAAAACAAAGCGCTGGCTTGTATACAGACCTAAAGATATTAAAAAAGATCAATCCTCTATTTTATCTATGTTAACTCAAAAACAATTAACTAAATCTATCTTTCCATTGGGAAAAATAAAAAAAGAAGAGATATATAAAATAGCTGAAAAATATAATTTACATTCTAAAAATAGGGAAGAAAGTCAGGATTTATGTTTTTTAAATAGTGCAAAAATGAGTAAAGGAGAATTTATTGAGAAAGTTTCAAAGAAAAAATCAAAAAAAGGCAAAATTTTGAATACAAAAGGAGAAAAAATAGGCGAACATAAAGGGTATATCTATTATCCTTTAGGTCAAAGAAAAGGTTTAGGTTTATCAGCACCTAAATCCGTATATGTTAAAAAAATTGATACAAAAAATAATATTTTAACAGTAGGAACGCGCGATGAATTAAAAACAAATGAGTTTTATGTAAGCGCAGTTAATTGGGTTGCTTTTAAAGATCTAAAAAAACCAATAAGCGCTGAAGTAATTGTTAGGAATAAACAAACACCACACAAAGCGCGTATTTACCCAATTACTACTCAGCAAAAACGCAAAATAAACGAGAAAATTGCAAAAAAAGAAAATCGTGTAAAAGTTGTGTCTGATGAACCAATTTTTGCTGTTTCACCAGGGCAATTAGCAGTATTTTTCAAAAAAGATTTAATCTTAGGCGGAGGTTGGATAAAATGAAAAAGCAATTTCTAAGAGGAAGTGAGATTAAGAAAATAGCGCAAAATATGCAGGATAAATACTCTGTTGAATTATTAGGTAAAAAAGACAAAGTAGAAGTAGTTGAAACAGAGGATAGTTGTGTTTTATTAAAAAATGACTCATCTTTGCTTTTTAAACATAAAATTATAGACGGAGAAACAAAAGAAGAATGGTTTCCAACTTTAAAAACTGTTTTCTCAGCTGAGATTAAACTAAATAAAATAACAGTTGATACAGGTGCGATTAAATTTGTTTTAAATGGAGCAGATATAATGCGCCCCGGTATTACAAACATAGAGTCAAATATAGAAAAAGGTGAATTAATATTAATTATTGAAGAAGTGCAAAAAAAGCCATTAGCCTTAGGCATAGCGCTTTATAATTCAGAAGATATGAAAAACCAAACTCAAGGCAAAGTAATACAAAGTATTCATTATTTAAATGATAAAATCTGGAATTTTTAAAAATTCTATTTTCTTAATTTATAAACGATTAAAATAGAGAATATAATCACAATTACCCCAATATATCCATATCCTTGAGATAATCTTTCTAATGCTAAGTATGTAGAAAATAAAAAGGTCAAAATAAAAGGTATAAAACCTATAACTGTAAATCTATGTACTCTTAACATGTATTTTTTAATTTCAAAATATGGAAAAGCAATATGATGATATATAATAGGCAATGAAAATATGCCTAATGAAAGCATACTAAAAAATAAAGCACAAATCAACAATATATGTTCAAGGGCAGTCAAATTTTGAGCGTAGAAGGTTGTTGCAAGTAAGAAACCAAAAAGTACTCCAACTATACTTGTTAAAGTTCTTGTCTCGCTTAAAACATCTCCCAATTCATGAGCAATATCACATTTTTCTAGTATGTTCTGTTTTTTCATATTCTAATCTATGAGCATAATATATAAATTGTTTTGCTTTATAATTTAGATATGCAAAAACATACAAAAGGTCAAGTTAGTGTTGAATTAATGGTAATCATCGGAGTAGTACTAATTTTAATAATTCCATCTATCTTGTTTGTATTTAATTATATAAAAAGTGATGGGGATGAAGATTTTGGAGTTTCACAAGGTTATTTAATGGCCTCAAGAATAGAGCATTCAATTAATATGGTTGGCTCAACAGGAACTGGATCTGCATTGAAAACAGAAATACAGATGCCTTATAATTTTAGAGAGTTAATTACAGAGGAAGATGAGCTTGTTGTGAGATTACACATTCTCCCAGGACAATTAGATGTTGTAAGAGTAACTGATTATAAGATTATATCAACGAATCTAAATATAGTTAAACCAACAGGTAGTTATATTTTGGAAATTAGTGCAATAAATGAAACTCATGTAAATGTTTCATTATCTTAAATACAGCGATTTATTTTAGAAATTTTAAAGTTAATAGACAATATAAATAAAAAAGAATGAGTTTATTTATTAAATATAGACTCTGTTATTTTTACTGCATTATCAAAAAGGGTTTTTGATATTTTAACAGAATACTTTTCAATTTTATTTTTTTCATACTCTGGTGTATCTTCATTTATTTCTCTAACTACTGCTTTTAAACTTCTTATTAATAGATAAGGAATTAAAGTTATTAAAGACCCGCTTAAACAAAGTATTATCCCTGCTGTTTTAAATATAACAACAGATGTTTGTTTTATTGCACAGTATGCTTTTTTAAATACGTTTTTGATTATTTCTGTTGTTTTTTCTTCAAAGTGCATAACTCTTTGTTCCGCTCTTATCTCTTTTTTAATATCTCTAATTTCCTTTTGTCTTTTTTTATATTCTTTTCTTTCCATCTTCTCTTTTTGTTTTTCAGTATTTATTCTTGTTTTTTCAAGTAAGTTTTCTATTTTTGCTATCAGTCTTATAGCTTGTTTTCTTTTTCTTCTTGTTAAATAAGAGGCAGTTTTAAACATTGGATTAAATTCTCTAGATTTATAAGCTTTCATTTCAGTATTAAATGCTTTTCTTCTTTTAATTTCTTTAAAAGCAATTCTACCCAATATGAATAAACTTGTACCTAATATTACTCCTGCTGTTTTTATAAGAAAATTTTCGTTAAATTTACTTGGTAGTCCAATAAGGGTTTCTATTTTTGGAACATTGGTCCAAAAATAATGAACTACATAAATTGGCGCTCCAATTCTAATTAAATTTAAGGGTAATCTTATTAATATTCCTGGTTTTTCTTCATTATAAAAACTTTTTTTAATATTTTTTAATGCTTTTTCATTTGTTGTGTAAAGCTGTTTTCTTATTTCAAATTCTTCTGGTTCTGGAGATAATTTAATATTAACAATAGGTTTAAATCTTGATTCTTGTATCATCTGATTTTTTGTGTTACGTTTATATCCTCCACTTCCAGTTAAATGTGGCCTATTAGCAAAATCAAGCGCATCAGCCAATACTTTTTTTGCATCATCAGGATCTACAATCACTTTTTTTGATTTTATTGCATTTTTAAGAATTTTAAGTTCTTTAATTCTTTCATTATCAATTCTTTTTAATTGTCTAGTAGTTAATCCATTAAATCCCATTAAAACACCTGTGTTTTTTTATGTCTTTTTAAGTTTAAAAAGCTTTCTATATCCTTTTTATTTATTCCCTTAATGAAATTATACAATAAAATTAGAAGGTGAGTTAATGAAAAAAATAATTTGTTTAGTTCTTTTATTAATATCTATATCTGTATTTAGTGCTTGTATAGAGATTACTGAAGACATACAGTTAGATGATGATAATGAATCATGTTTTATAATAACTGAATCAGATATACTCTTTGATTGTAATGGATATTCTATATGTGATGATGCAGGAGATACATGTATTACTGTTGATGCAGAGGATGCTACTATCACAGATTGCGATATTTTGGGAGATAGTGGGAAAACTGCAGTAAGAATAAATGAAGATGGAGCAAAAGTTGAGGATACAACAATACAAAATGCAAAAACTGCAATATATATTAATTCAATAGAAGAATGTGTTATTAAAAATTTAGAAATTAGAGAATCTGGGACTGGAATTTATATTAAAAGTTCAAAAAATATTGAAATTGAAGACATTGAAATGTATGATACAGATACTGGATTAAGTATAAGTTCTTCATCTGATATTTCTTTAGAGGATATATTTCTTGAAAATGAAGATGGAATGTATTATTATATCAGATTTTTAGTAGAAAATGAAGACGGAGATCCAATTAAAGATGCAGAGATTACATTAGAAACATCTAAAGGTATAAAACCATTTAATAGTTATAAAACTGATGAATATGGGTATTCGGAATGGAAGCAGATAATGGTTGTGTCTTATGATGGGGGAGACGAAACAGATGTACTATTTAATTTAACAGTAGAATATGAAGATGAAGAATATTTTGAAGAAGATTTTGAGATCAGGGAAACAAAAACATTTGTTATCGAATTAGATGTGGAGATAGAAGATGATTTAGCAGCATTAGGTGCATCTTGTACTAAAAATAGTGAATGTGCATCAGGATACTGTTGTCTACAAGGAGATAATAGATTTACATGTAGACCTGGTCCTACTTTTTGTATTGCTTATGAATGTACTAAAGATGCAGAATGTAAAAAAGATGAAGTTTGTGAGAATAATAAATGCATAGAATTAACTGGAGAATGTGGTTATGCAGATGATCATGAATGGATTGAATATGAATGCTGTAAAAATTCAGATTGTCAAAATGCTGAAAAATGTGAAGATCATAAATGCATAAAAGTTGTATGTGAATGCGGAGATATAAAAAATCATGAATGTGAAGCAGAGTGTTGTAGTTCTAAAGACTGTCCTTCAGGATATAAATGTGTAGATATGTTTTGTTTACCTGGAAATGTATGTACTTCTGATGATGAATGTCAAAATACTCAAACTTGTAATAATGGATTCTGTGAAGAGGTAACAGATATTTGTGGGTATGCATTTAACCATAGATGGATTTCATATGAATGTTGTTCTGATACAGATTGTATTGATAATAAAATCTGTCAAGGAAATGTTTGTATTATAAATAAAGAAGGAACAGAAGGAAGTGTGTGTGCAAGCGCATTTATTATACTTAGCACATTTATTTTTGGTTTTTATTTAAAAAAAGAGTAAAAACTAATATTTTATATCCTTTATCCCTTGTTTTTTTCTTTTTAATATTTTTTCAACTTCATCTTCTTTATCAGTATAACATTTTTCACAAAAATTATGTGTATATCCAAACATATCTACATCTTTGTATGTTTTTTCATTAACTAATTCTTTTTTACAAATTTCACATTTTTCGCCTTCAAATCCTAAAACCATAAAAATCTCCTCCAAGTCGCATTTCAAAGAATAATAGAACAGAAAAATATTTAAAATAAGATGTAAAAAATAAAAAAAAGAAAGAGAGATATTAATTTAAGCATTTTTCATTTTTGCTTCTCTTACATATCCGTCTCCATCAACATAATACATAAATCCTTTTTTCTTTTCAATTTTTTCATTTCCTATTTTTTTCTTTCTTCCACTTTTATTATGTTTCATTGGAGCTCTCCAAACATATCCATCTTTACCTACATAGTAAAGATATCCATTTTCTCTTTCAATTTGTTCTTTTCCTACTCTTTTTCCCATCAAAATCACCTATATAGTTTTTTTAATATTATCACTCCTCTAAATAGAAATATAAAGCTATTGCCATAATATACTTAAATTTGTGCATTTTTGTATATATCATACCACTTTTATATGTATTTTTTCATAAAACCACATTTAAAATAACTGAAGAAGATAAGAAGAAAAATTAAAATAGTTAAGATATGATTATAAATTTTTATATTCAAAAACATTTAATAGGTGAAGTATTATGGGTTGGTTAGACAGGATAAAAGGAGTAAATTCTTCTGAAAAAACAGAGATTTTAGAAATAGAAGAAAATATTGTACCTGATAGAAATAAATTTATAGTAGATGAAGTTTATACAGTCCAAGGTTTTCCAGTAGTACGAGGAAGAGTATTATCTGGTACAATAACAAAAGAGAGTTTTACTAGGATAAATGAGAAAACATGTAATGTTGCTAAAATACAAGCAGATAGAAAGGAATTGCAACAAGTATCAAGAGGAGAACAATGTTCGATGATATTAACTCAAGTTAATCAACATAGTTTAAGAGAAAATCAAGTGTTAGAGTTTTTTTAAGGAGAGTTTTTATGGATAGACCAAGATTGTTCTGTGATTCATGCGGTATGCGCATGGAAGAATCAGGAGATCACGGAGGAGGAAAGCAAGATAATCCTTATTGTAAAAATTGTTGTGATGAAACAGGTGTTTTAAAACCTAAGTCAGTTATAAGAGAAACACTTATTAAATTTTATATTGAAAAATATGATTATCCTAAAACAGCAGCAGAAAATTTTGTTGATGATTTTATGGCCACAATGCCTGCTTGGCAAAACAAACAGGAAAAATTATAATTAAATACATTTTTAAACACTATTTTATATAATTTCTAACATGAATAAAATTTCATTGATTGTTGCTGGGGCTTTTTTATCTGCATCTTTATGTTTATCTCCAAATTTAAATAAAAAACTGGACTTTCCAGAACCAATAATTGAATCTACTAATAAATTACAAAAAGAAGATCCTAAAGTATATCCATCAAAAATTAGAATAGAAATAAATCTTCCTGGAACTGTATTAAGATATTTTGAAAATGATTCATTAATTATGCAAACAACTACTTGTATTGGTGCGTTTAGTTCTTATGTTAAACATTCCGGAACATATCAATCTTTTAAAACTCCGATTAGGCAAACTGAAATTAGTAGAGTTAAAAAAGATCCTTGGTGGACTCCAAATCCAAAAACTTCTTGGTCATGGGGGCAAAAACCAGTACCTCCAGGCCCAAATAATCCATTAGGGCCGTATATTTTAGTAATAGGTGATTCTCCGTATTATATTCATGGAACTATTAAACCACATCAATTAGGTCAAGATATGTCTCATGGTTGTGTAAGAATACATAGTGATTCTGTTAGTATATTGGCACCAAGAGTTCAAGAATTAATGGAGTTAGGAAAAAAAGTATCTTGTAATTTATATTATGATATTTCTGAGCTTTATTGTATTTCTAAACAGGATCAGTATTATGCAGTAAGGATTTATCCAGATGGATATAGAAATAGACCAAATAGAATTGATTCAATAATCCAAGATTTTGAGAATGTGGGTTTAATTTTAAATGAAAAAAGTAAAGAAGAAATAAGGAAAAATTTAATTTGGGAAGGAATAATGTTTTTTTATTATACTGAAGAAGGACTTGTTTTTCAAGGTTCAATTTCTGATTGGAAATTATCAAGAAAAATTGAAATTCCAAAAGAAATGTTTGTTTATAAAAAATAAAAAATGGACCAGGTGGGATTTTTAGGCAACCTATTCTCTCTTTTTCGTAAACGTTTTTCTCTTTTTTAAAAGAGAAAAGGTTTGAACCCACAGTCCCCTCGTTGCGAACGAGATATCCTACCGGGTTAGACCACTGGCCCATAAGCCTTTGGGGGGATTTTCAGCTTTGCTGAAAATATTTGTTTCAACAAATCAATTGAACCCCCAACCTACTGCTTACGAAGCAGTCGCTCTACCATTGAGCTACAAAGGCACTTATATATACTTACCACCACATTTTTAAATATTTATAAACATTAAAAATATATATAATTTAATAAACCAGAGGTTTTTTAACTTTATGAATATTGTTTTTTGAAATAAAAGAAGATATAGAAGGGGGCAGTATATGGGAGAACAAGAGTTAGATATTAGATTGTGTAAAGAAGGAGAAAGAGAGAATAATAGAATATTATTTTATTGAATTTTTTAGATCCTGATTCTGAAAATTCATTACCTAACCAGATTTATTTAAGTATATTAGATAATTTGGATGAAATCTTAAAACCTGAAAAGTTAAAAGAGGTTTTAGGATATTATAAAAAAGAAGGTATTCTAAGTAAAATCACAATTGATGATTTAAAATCAGATATAGATATGCAAAGTGTTAGTTTAAGATTAAAATCACAACTAGAACCTAGTGAAAAAAAATCTAGTGAAGATGTTTCTAAAGCATCTAATAATATGGAAGTTAACAATAAGAAAGAAGAAATTTATATTCCTGTTTCATCATTATTTAAATTTTGTAAGGAATTAGGAATTGATTTAAGGGAAGATAAGGCAGGAGGATATATTAGAGGAGAATCATTGGAAGATATTGAAATATTAACTAAAATCCTCACGTTTTTAAAAAGAACCTTGAAAAGAGATCCTTCTAAAAACGATCTAAAAATGTATGGGTTACCAGAAAATTTAGAAATAAATCCTAAAGAAGTTGATGCTGTAAAAGAAAATATTGCTCCAAATAAAAAACCAATAAATTCAAATAATAATTCACAACACAGAGTAAATAAACCAGATGATATTAAAGAAGGAAGAGTAAAAACTCCCCAGATAAAAGGTAAAGATAAGATTAAAGATAAGATTAAAGATAAGATTAAAGATAAGATTAAAGATAAGATTAAAGATAAGGTTAAAGATAAGATTAAAGATAAGATTAAAGATAAGATTATACCAGAATATAAGATTATACAAGAATTAATTAAATATTATAAAATGGGAATTATATTTAGGTATACAAACCAAATATTAAAAGAGAATATATCTTTATATAGATTAATTAATCAAAAAATTAAGCCTCCTGAGGATTTTAAGGGCACTAAATTAGAGTATATTTATGGAGAATTACAATTATCAAATGAATATGCAACAGAACTTGAAAGGATTACAGGTAAACGTAAAGCAAAGGTTAGAAATAAACCTATTAAAAATAATGAAAACACAGAAGAATTTTTAAAACAAAGATTAATTGAGTATTACAATCAGGGATTTGTATTTACAAATTTATTACAAATTAAAAAGATAGCAAATGATAAATATTTGTATTATAAATTTAGATCATATGCGAGAGCTTCAAACAAAAAAAGTATAAAACTATTAGAAGAAATGTATGAAAAATTAGGAATTTTAGAAGGATATAAAAATAAGGATTTAAGTGTAAATACATCATCATCAAAAGAAGAAAGAATTATTAAATCATTAAATCAACATTTTTCAGCAGGAACGATTTTTACTACTAGTATATCTATGCGTAAAAAAGACCCTTTACATTGGGGTAGAGTATATAATAAGTATAAATTACCTAAAGAGTATCCAGGCAATAGATGGGAATATTTTTATGAAAAAGCTGGATTATTAGAAGAATACAAGAAGGTTTTAAACGAAAGAACAAATTAAAGAATATACTAGATAGTTAAAAACAAGAAACAATAAAAATATTTAGGAGTATATAAAATCATGAGAAACCAACAATTAGTAGAAACCGAGGATAGTTATAAGATTAATCACAAACTTCAAGAATTCCTTGATACAATTCCAACTAAATCTAAATCAATAGATTATGAGTTTGTAGGAGTAAAAAGAGTATATATTGAATTATCAAGTAAAGATTCAGATGAAGCAGCAGTTTTAATGAGAAAATACATGGAATTAGTTTTAGATATATCAAAAGTTGTTTCCGACCAAATTGGATATAAAAGAGGAAAAAAAAAGAGAAGAAGCATTTATAACTGAAGTCTGGGGAATTATGAAATCTAATTTAAATATAAAATACGGAAGTAATAAATTTGGATTTTTATATGAATCTTTAAAAACAAATGAATTTAATTGTCAAACTTCTGCTTTTTTAGTATATAATATTGCAAAACAATTAGGCATAGAAATACAGATGATTTTAGTTCCAGAGCATGTTCTTGTTAAAACAGAAAATTTTTATTTTGAAACAACTTATGGGTTATACACCGATAAAAAAAATTATCTTGAATCTAAATATAGATATTATGATATATTAACAGAAGATCAAATTCAATCAATTACCTATGAGAATAGAGGAATTGCCAAATATAATTTAGAAGATTACAAAGGTGCAATAGAAGATTACACAAGAGCAATAAAATTAAACCCAAATCGTGCAGGTACATATTATAATAGAGGAATTGCCAAATATAATTTAGAAGATTACAAAGGTGCAATAGAAGATAATGATAAAGCAATAGAATTAAATCCAAGTAATGCATGGACATATAATAACAGAGGAAATGCTAAATGTGGGTTAGGAGATTACAAAGAAGCAATAGAAGATTACACAAGAGCAATAGAATTAGATCCAAATGAGAGACTGTTTTATAGTAACAGAGGAAATGTAAAAAAAAGAATAGGGGACATGTTTGGTGCAAATGAAGATTTTAAAAAAGCAGAGGAACTGCCTGAATAAAAAATAAAAGAAATTATCTGTTTCTTATTGTAGATTGTGCTGCAGCTAAACGCGCGATTGGTATTCTATACGGTGAACAGCTTACATATGTTAAACCAGTTCTATGACAAAAGTCAATTGATTCTGGTTCTCCGCCTTGTTCTCCACATATACCAATTTTTATATTGGGTCTTGTTTTTCTTCCTAGGTCACAAGTCATTTTAATTAATTTACCAACGCCAGTTTGGTCAACAGTTTCAAAAGGATCTTTTTCTAAAATTCCTTTTTCTTTATAGTCTTTGATAAATCGTCCTGCGTCATCTCTTGAATATCCATAAGTCATTTGTGTTAAATCATTTGTACCAAATGAAAAGAATTCTGCATCTTTTGCAATTTCATCAGCAGTTAAACAAGCTCTTGGAATTTCAATCATAGTACCAATTTTATAATTCAATTCTTGTCCACTTTCTAAAATTAAGTTATCAGCAGTTTCTTTTATTATTTTATGTAAATATTCAAATTCTTTAACTTCCCCAATCAATGGAACCATGATTTCTGGTTTTGCGTCAAGCCCTTCTTTTTTAGCTTTTAATGCAGCACCAATAATTGCTTGTGTTTGCATTACTGCGATTTCAGGATAAGTAATTGCTAGTCTGCATCCTCTATGTCCTAGCATTGGATTAAATTCATGAAGCTCACTTATTAAATCTTGTAATCTTTTTTTCTCAATATTCATTTCTTTTGATAGTTCTTCAATATCTTTATCTTCTCTTGGTAAAAATTCATGTAATGGAGGATCTAGTAATCTGATAGTAACAGGTAATCCATTCATTACTTTGAATAAACTATAAAAATCGCTTTCTTGCATAGGTCTAATTTTTTGAAGTGCTTTTTCTCTGCCTTCTTTTGATTCAGATAAAATCATTTCTCTTACTGCTTTAATTCTTTCTTCATCAAAAAACATATGTTCTGTTCTGCATAATCCAATACCTTCTGCACCAAATTTTCTTGCCATTTCAGAATCTTGTGGCGTGTCAGCATTTGTTCTAACTCCTAATTTTCTTATTTTATCTGCCCATCCCATTAGTTTTTCAAAATCTTCACTTAATTCTGGATCAACTACTCTTATTTTATCTTTGAAAACTTGTCCTGTTGTTCCATCTAAAGTAATAAAATCTCCTTCTTTGATTAAAACACCAGTTTTTGTAGTAAATTGTTTTGTTTTTTCATCTACTGAAATGTCACTACATCCTGCAATACAGCATTTACCCATTCCTCTTGCAACTACTGCTGCATGTGAAGTCATACCTCCAGTTGAAGTTAAGATACCTTGTGCTGCATCCATTCCTTCAATATCTTCTGGTGAAGTTTCTTTTCTTACTAAAATAACTTTTTCTCCTTGTTGTGTTTTTTCTTTTGCATCTTCTGCCGAAAATACAGCGATGCCTACTGCGCCTCCAGGAGACGCAGGTAATCCTTTTGCAATTTCATTTGCATTGTTTTTTGCAACTTCATCTAATTGTTTATGTAATAATTGGTCTAATTGTTTTGGATCAATTCTCATTACTGCTTCTTCTTCATTTATTAATTTTTCATCAACCATATCAACTGCTATTTTAACTGCTGCTTTTGCAGTTCTTTTTCCAGTTCTTGTTTGTAAAAAATATAACGTTCCTTCTTGTATAGTAAATTCAACATCCTGCATATCTTTGTAATGATTTTCTAATTTTTCCATAACTGTTTTAAACTGTTTATAAATTTCTGAATTTTGAATTTCTAATTCTGAAATTGGATTTGGATTTCTTATTCCTGCAACAACATCTTCTCCTTGTGCATTCATTAAATATTCTCCATATAATTTGTTTTCACCATTTGCAGGATTTCTTGTAAATGCAACTCCTGTTCCCGAAGTATCTCCCATATTTCCAAACACCATTGCTTGAATATTTACTGCTGTTCCTATTAATCCAGTGATCTCATTTAATCTTCTATAAGTGATAGCTCTGTCATTATTCCATGAACTAAAAACTGCATCAATTGATTTCCATAATTGTTCTTTTGGATCTTGTGGGAAATCATTACCCGTTTCTTTTTTAATAATTAATTTGTATTTTTCAACAACTTTTTCTAAATCATCCCCATCCAATTCAGTATCCTGCTGAACTCCTTTTTGATCTTTAATATTTTGTAATGCATTTTCAAAAGAAGAATGTTTTACTCCTAAAACTACATCCCCGAACATGTTTAAGAATCGTCTATATGCATCCATTACAAATCGTTTATTTCCAGTTTTATTTATCAAACCTTGAACAGATTTATCATTTAAACCTAAATTTAATACAGTATCCATCATACCTGGCATAGAAGCAGCAGCACCTGATCTTACAGAAACTAATAAAGGATTATCTTCTCCCCCAAATGTTTTACCCATTTTTTCTTCAAGTTTTTTTAAGTTTTCATTGACTTGTTTTTTTACTTCTTCTGGATATATTTTATTGTTTTTATAATAAACATCACAAACTTGTGTTGAAATTGTGAATCCTGGAGGTACAGGTATGCCAATATTTGTCATTTCACTTAAATTTGCACCCTTTCCCCCTAATAATGCTTTCATTTCCTTTTTTCCTTCTCCAAAAAAATATACATACTTTTCTTCCATTCAATCACCTTTAAATAATTCTAAATCAAGAATAATTAAGTATAGTATATTAATTAGTAAATACTTAAAAAGGTTGTTAAACGCCGGTGACAGGAATTGAACCTGTGAGTCCAAAGGACACTGGTTATCTCGTTTAATACAAGTTTTTACATAAAATGTAAAAAAATGTTTCGAGACCAGCGCATTACCGCTCTGCCACACCGGCATATTTGATTAGGATATATAATAAAAACATTTATAAACACAAGTACACATAAAAGATATATGTATTTATTGTTAATAGAGGTGTTAAAATGGGAGAAATAGGTATGACAACTGCAGAAAAGAATATTATGATAATCACAGGTATTTTAGCAGCAGCTATTATTTTAATTGTAATAGGCATAGTGCTCGATTTACCTGCGGGATTAGGGTTTAATCTTTTTGGAAATATTGAAGAACTTAAAAATGAAAGTATTGATTCTTCATTTGAACAGAATATACTAGAACAGCCAGTTAAAGAAGAAATTAAATTAGAGGAACCTAAAAAAGAAGAGATAAAAGAAGAGGAATCTGATGAATTAGATGTTCCAATATCCATTTTAATTAATGACGGAGATTCAGATACAGATAGCAAAAATGTTAATTTAATTTTAAAAGCAAGTGAAGTAAATAGATGTAAACTTTGGAATGAAAATGAAGATTATTATGATGTTAACTGGTTTGATTTTAAAACAGAAAAAATGGAAAAAGATTGGGTATTAACCCCTTCTGGTGGAGAAAAAACAGTTTATTTTCAATGTAAAAATGAAAATAATCAATTAACACCTATTGTTTTTGATACAATAAATTATAATAAAGATTATCCTTCTGGAAGCGGAGGAGGTTCAAGCAGAACAAAAATTTTAGAACCCGCAGATTTATCATTACAAATATTATCTGATGAAAGAGAATATTCAACAACAGGAGTTGTACATATTTTATTTTCAGTTAAAAATGCTAAAATATGTGAATTATATGAAGAAGATGGATTTGGTATAACAGTAGATTGTGATTCAAAATCATATAGTGATTTTCCATTATCTGAAGGAGATGGCATAAAAACAATTTATTTTAAAGCAAAAAATGATAATAAAGAAGCAGTGGTTTCTAAAGAAGTAATTTTGTTACAATCAGAAGTATCAGCTCCAGTTTTAGCAATGGTAATTGGAGAAGATAATTATTTAACTTTATTAATTAATCCAAATAGCAGAAATATATCGGGCATAATTGACCACTATGAGATTTATAGGAGATCTGGAGATGCACCTACTTTACCAAATCAACCAGAAGAGAATCCATTATTCAAAAAAATTGTAACTACGAATGGAAATTCATATAAAGATATACAAGTTAAAGAAGGAACTACATATACATATTACGCAACAGCGATTGATATTGTTGGAAGAGAAACTCCAAGGTCTGAATATGCAACACATACTGTAATAGGAGATATACCTACAGTTGAATTGTTAAGTCCCCAAGAAGGCCAAACAACATATGGAATGGTTATGGCAGGATATACAATTAGTGATGACATATCCAGAATTTTAGATGTTGATATATTGTTAAATGGGAATAAATATCCAGTTGGAGATAAAAGAGTAAGTAATATAATGTATTTAACCCCATTACAATTAACATATGAAGGAGAATATACTTTACAAATAAGAGTAATTGATAATGCAGGTCAAAGAGGATTTAGTGAAGAAATATCATTTTATTGGTATGAATCAGAAGGATCAGGAAATATACAACACATAAGTGGTTCAAGTTCAACAACTTACCCAGAAACAGAAAAAGACACAGGAGGTACGATTCCAGATGTAAGCAAACCAAGTACAGATCCGCAAATACCAGGAGTTCCAGCACCAGACTCACAAGAAACAAGAGAACAACCAAATAATCCAGCACCAACTCTTTCTTAATTTTTTTCTTATTCTTTTTTATTTTTATCTATTCTAATTATTAATAGGTGATTTTATGGATTATAAAACAGAAATAGTTGAAATTAATACAGGTTTAAATATGATTATTGGTCAGTCACATTTTATTAAAACAGTCAAAGATATTTATGAAATAATTATGTCTACATTGCCAGGCGCTAAATTTAGTTTAGCGTTTTGCGAGGCATCAGGTCCTTGTTTAATAAGATATGAATCAACAGATGAAGACTTAAAAGAAAAAGCAATTGATATTGCAAAAGAATTATCTGCAGGTCATTGTTTTGTAATTTTAATGAAAGATATGTATCCAATAAATATTTTAAATCAAATAAAACAAGTTCCAGAGGTTTGTAATATTTTTTGTGCTACTCAAAACCCAGTCCAAGTAATAATAGCTGAAACAGAACAAGGCAGAGGAATTTTAGGAGTAATTGATGGAAATAAAAGTAAAGGTGTTGAATCTAAAGAAGATAAAGAAAATAGGAGAGAATTTTTAAGAAAGATTGGATATACTCTTTAATCTTGTTTTGAGGAATAGTATTTAATTAATTCTTCAATTTTTTTATTTCCTTCTCCTAAAACCGCAGTTTCTTGTATTTCTTTAAACCATCTTTGAATTCCTTCATTTTGTCTCTTTTTTTTAGCTAAATTCATCAAAGAAATAAATATTTTTTTATCTGGACAATAACTGATTATGCTTTCAATATGAGCAATAATAACTGCACCTTTTTGTATATCTCCTCCTTTTGTTTTTGTGTCTCCATATTTTATAGATACATCAAGTAATTCTAAAAAGATATATTCAAACTCTTCTTGTTTAAATGAATATGCAGAATTTAATATATTGTCTGTTGTTTTATCTAATGCATCTTTATTCCCACAATATAATCTTTCAAATTTTATCAATTCTCGTTTAATTCCTTCTTTTTTAAAAGTATTAATCACGTCATGTAATCTGAAAAGGTCTTTTGATTTTTTTCTTTTAAAAAATTGGTATAACAGAAAACCAACAGTTTTTTCTCTTATGAAATTACCACAACTTTTAATGTTATTAAAAGATTGTTTTATACTTTCTGCAGTAAGCCCGTCAATGTATTTTTTAAATAAAAGTATTAATGCTTCTTCTTGGATTTCAGCGGGTATTTTTGATTTTGAAAAAGCAGCAATAGTTTCATTGACATCTGAGTTCCGTTTAAATAATTCTTCAATTTTTATATCCTCTTCAAATATTTTTCCGTGTTTTGAATTAACTAGTTGTCTTAATATACATATATCTCTTCTAGGAGGTTTTGGTTTTGTTGAAACTTTTGCAGGTATATTCATAAAACTAGGTAGGGGATAGTTGAGAGTTGAAGGGGGTGTACGTTTAGAGTAGTAAGTCATTTTACTTTCCTCTTTGTTTGATAATTAAATCAATTTCATATATTAATTCAATACTGTTCATTTTTTGTGCTTTTTGGTTCAAGTCTTTAAATATTTTTTCAATGTTTATTCTAGTCTTTTTTCTAACTGCTAAATTAAGCAGTTTTTTTAATAATTCTAAATCTCCTTTGTGGTTTTCCATAATAGAAAGAATATATTTCATAATACATTTTCCTTTTCTAATATGGTTCGTTTTGATATTTTTTTTATTATATTTTAGTATCATATCTAAACATATAGTAAAAATATCTTCAAATGTATTTGGGTTAAATAATTCAGTAATTCTAAAGATTCTGTTAAATATATTAGATAATACAATTTCATTATTGTAATATGCATCATTGAATTTTTTTAGTCTGTTGATAATTCTTTCTTTTTTGAAAAAATATATTCTCCTTTTTAAATCTGGGTTATTTCCTCTGATGATTGTTTTATTAAAAGTATTACAAAATAAATAAAAAAATATTCTTGATCTAATTACTGGACCACAGGAGTTTATTTTATTACAAATATCTTCTAATTCCTCAGTTTTAATGCTGTAGATGTAATTAGGGAGAATTTCCAATAAAATTTCTTTTTGAATTTCAAATGGGATGTTTTTATTAGATAAAATTATTATATCCTTAAAAAAATCAGAATTTTTTGAAAATGCACCTTTTTCAATATCTTTTTTAAAAATTGAATTATATTTTTTATTAATAATTTCTTTTAATACAGTAATTAAGTTATGATAAAGTGGTTTTTTTTCCTCATATTCTTTTAATATTTTATTTATTAATTTTTGTTTTGGAGTTAATTTTATTTCATGAGGGGTGTGTAATGAAACGATAGATAAAAATGGATTTCTATACCCTCTTCTTTTAGATTTTTGTGTAGGCGTACAGTTATAGTTATTACCAATCCTTTTCATAAGAATATATTTATTACAAATGATTTTTATTTGTATTGAAAGTTCATTAATTTTTGTTTTTCTAATAATATGAAAAGCTTTAAAAAGAGTTCCCTTAAATAAATAAATACTCTTTATGATTTAAAGTTAAATGAATATTTAAAAGGTGTCTATTTGGGAAAACGACCAAGAAAATGGAAGAAGAAAGGAAGAATGCGTTGGAAATGGCTACAAAAAAGAAGACGCAGACTTAAAAAGAGAATGAAGAGAAGAAAAGGAGAGCTTTAAGTTAAAGCTAATTTTTATAAATTATTCCTTCTTAGTATTAACCATAAAAGGAGGGATATTTATGGATTATGTTAAAATATTGGCTTCAGCAATTTTTGTAATGTTTGTTAGTTTAATTATATATACTGCAGGTTCATTTGTGGATATGGAGTATTATACTAATTCAGATAATTTTGGCCTATGGAGCAAAATAATGATGCCAAATATGGGTCCTCCGGGTGTTGAATTTTATTTTGTTTCGTTAGTATTTAAATTCATAATCGGATTGATATTTACTCTATTTTATATGGTAATTGCGAAATCTATAAGACAAGAATCAATACTCAAAACAGGAATTTTCTATGGATGTTTATTATTTGTAATATTAGGGATACCTACTACATTAAACACGTTTTTACTTTTTGCAGTTCCATTGGGATTATTGATAAGTTGGACAATACAGGGGCTACTAGTGTTAGTAATTAGCGGAATGGGAGTAGTATATATAATGCGTTATACTTGTAAGTTCAATAATGCAGGAAGTTTAAGATAGGGATTTTATGATATCCAAGGATTCAAAGCAAGTATTGGGAATGCTTGAAAATAAAAAAACTATTATGGTGGCGCAAATAGCACCAGCAGTAAGAGTTTCTATGGGTGAAGAGTTTGGGTATAATTTAGGAACAGAAATAACTGAAAAATTAATAAGTGCTTTAAAGCAATTAGGTTTTGATTATGTTTTTGATACCTGTTTTGGTGCAGATGTTGTTACATTGGAAGAAGCATATGAGTTAGATTTAAGAATAAAAAATAATGGGCCTTTCCCTTTAATGACTTCTTGCTGTATTGGTTGGAGAAATCATGGATTGCAATTTTATCCTCAAAAATTAAAGAAGTTATCCACTTGTATGGCACCGCAAATAACTTTGGGTGCATTGATAAATAGTTATCTTCTTAAATATTTGAAAGTTAAAGATGATAAAAAAGTGGGAGTAGTTTCAATAATGCCTTGTATATTAAAAAAACAAGAAGCAAAACAAGAAGCTACAATTGGGTTAGAAGAAGTAAATTTTGTTTTAACAACAAAAGAATGTGCTGATTTATTAAAATATAAAAACATTGATTTGAAAAAATGTGGAAAAACTGATTTTGATAAATACTTAGGTCATGCAACTCAAGCAGGCAAAAAGTTTGGTGCGACAGGGGGAGTTTTAGAAGCAGTAATAAATACATATGCAGCAATGAAAGGTGATAAAACAAGAATAACAATTGATGATGATAAACCATTAAATGAATATTCTGTTAACATAGATGGAAAAAAATTGAATATCGCAAAGGTTTGGGGATTGCAGAATTTAGATAAAATTATAGAACAAATTAAATGCGAAAAAAAAGAAATACATTTAATTGAAGTAATGGCTTGTCCATTTGGGTGTGTTGGAGGTCCAGGACAACCAACTCCCGTAAATAATGAGAAGAATAAAAAACGTGCAAATGCATTAAGAAAATATGCTAAACAAGAAAATATGGAAACTCCATATGATAATAAAGATATAAGAAAAATATATAATTTATATTTAGATAAAATAGGAACTGAAAAAACAAAAGAACTTTTACATATGGGTTTTATTCATTCAAAAATTAAAAATAATTTAAAAAGGTGAATCTATAGTACAAGAAATAATTTTAGCAACAGGATCAAAACATAGAATTAAAGCTTTTGAAGAACTTAATCTCTCATTTATTTATGAAAAAAGTAATGTTGATGAGTATATAGATATAAGACCAAAAAATCCAGAAGAGTTAGTTAAATTTTTAGCAAGATTAAAAACTGAAGCAGTAGCTAAGAATTATTCTGAAGGTATAGTTATTGGTTTTGATTCTGTAGGTTATTTTGATAATAAAATATTGGAAAAACCAAAATCTAAAGAAGAAGCTTTTTTAAGATTACAAAAAATGTCTGAGCAGTCTTTTTCATTTTATACTGGAATTCATATAATAGATCTAGTTAAAAATATTTCAAGAACAGAAGTTTCAATTACAAATGCAAAATTACGAAAAATAAGTAAGGATGAAATTGATAATTATTTAAATCAAGATCAAGATTATACTACATTCGCGTTAGGTTTTGATCCATTAAATATGTATAGCTGTACATTTATTTCATCTATAACTGGAAGTTATAATAATATACTTAAAGGAATACCTTTGGAAAGAATAATAGAACTATTGAATGAGGTTAAGAAAAAATGAAAAGAGAATCTGTATTAATTGCATTTATTCTTGCAGGAATAATATTAATTGGTATTTTTATATTTGATAATAATCCTTTAACTAATGACACATTTTGTTTAACAGATGATGATTGTCATGTATATAGAATTGATAATTGTTGTACATTTATACCGTTAAATACATTTAATTATCAAACTGTGCATAAGTATGAGATACTTTGTGATGCAGTTTGCCCAGAATATGAATCAAAATGTGCTTATTTTAGATGTGAATTAATTACCTAACAATAACTAATTTATTTTTAAATATAGCTTTAATTAATCAATAGGTGATTGTATGAAAAAATATTTTTATGTATTTGGAATTGGGATATTGTTAATACTTATGGGATGTATAGAAAGACAAGAAATTGATTATACAAATAATTCCACTCTTGTTAATCCTGCATCAAAATTTTGTGTAGATAATGGCGGAAAATTAGATATACGAACAGAAACAGATGGATCTCAGATAGGCTATTGTATATTTAGAGAAAAAGAATGTGAAGAATGGGAGTTCTATAGAGGAGAATGTAGTCAAGCACATATTTGTACTAATGAAGAGAAACAGAATGAGATATGTACTATGGAATATATTCCAGTATGTGGAGATGATGGAATAATATATGGAAATAAATGCGCAGCTTGTTCAGCTAAAATTATTTCCTGGATAATAGGAGAATGCTAATCCTATATTTTTATTTTTTTTAAATTATCAGAATAAAAAATTGTAATAAATCTAATTTTAAGTTTAACATAATATTTATAAATCTATTTTACAAAGTATTTTCATCATACTAGAAAAGTATAATAAAAAGGGAGATGATTGTGTATGTCTAATATTATAAAAAATATATTTTTAGTAGCATTTGTTTTAATTGTATTTAGTTTTGGCATTGTAAATGCTTGGGTTCCTCAATGTAGTGGAAATACATATGACTTTATTTGTGGAGATATAGTAGATGAAAGCTGTATAATGAATGGTAATTTAACTTCTATAGGAACGTGTTTTACAGTATATGCAGACAATATTGTAATAGATTGTGATGGATATACAATCACAGGAAGTCAAACTGGATATGGAGTTTTAAATGACGGGTATGATAATGTTAGTATAAATGGATGTATAATACATGATTTTACAGTTGGAATACAATTTTATGATTCTACAATTGGATTAATTTATAATAATACTGTTTATGATAATAATAATGGAATTACATTAGATAATAGTTCCTTAATTAATGTTTCTGGTAATGATGTATATGGTCATGATTATGGTATTTCTTTAATAGATGGATCAAATAATAACACAGTAGCAGATAATAGTGTGAATGGCAATGACTTTGGTATTTATTTAACTATTAGTCCTGGTAATAATCTAACTAATAATTTTGTATGTAGAAATTCAGAAGTAGATGTATATGATAATGAATTTCCAAATAATAATTGGGCTAGAACTATATATTCCTCATCAGACCCAAATAATTCAACTTATTTTGCACAAGTAGGGGATTGTTCTTTTGAACAAGGAGTATGTGGACAATTTATAAATGAAGATATAGTATTAACTGAAGATATAGAATGTACTGAAGAAGGAATAGGAGATTCCGGAATTGTAGTTGAAGCTGATAATATTACAATAGATTGTAATGGATATTCAATAATTGGTTTTATGGGTTCAGGGATTGGAGTTGAAGTTAGTGGTTATGATGGAATTACAATTATAAATTGCAACGTTTCAAATTTCCTGACCGGAATTTATGTTGAAGATTCTATAGGTACTGAAGTTTATGACAGTATAATATATTACAATGGTATGTTGGGGCCCGATATGACTGGAATTCATTTCTATAATGTGAATTATTCAGCCATATATAACAACTTAGTTCATGAAAATGATATTGGAATTGTTCTTGAAGATTCATACGAAAATGAAGTTTATGAAAATGAAGTGTATGATAATCTATTCCAAGGCATACATCTTGTAAATTCTGAACATAATGTGATTTATGATAATCACATATACTGGAATGCTGACATTGGTTTGTACATTTTAAATTCAACTAACAACTTGTTTGAAAATAATACAGTTTGCACTAATAGGTTATCTGATATTCTTTTTAGGGGGACAAGCGAAGGAAATGAAGGAGACAATACCTGCAATGTTCTTGATGATACTGAGGAAGATATGAACATGGAAGTAACTTGTTCAATTACTTGTCCATATTATGGCAATTGCGGTGATGAAATTGACGGAGATATTGTTTTAGCAAGGGATATTGAAGATTGCGAAGACGGTTTAATAGTAACCACAGATAACATTGTAATTGACTGTAATGGATATAGAATTTATGGTGATGGAATAAATGGCGGAATAGGAATTTTAGTTGATAGTTTGGATAATATAACAATAAAGAATTGCACTATCAAATATTTCGGGGTAGGTATTGCTTTGTTTAATTCTAATTCCAGCACACTTATGAGCAATTATATGGATTCCAATGGTATGGGTGGAGAAACCGGAATCTATATGTTTAATAGCAATTATACAACAGTTGAAAACAATTTAGTTGAA
>Ga0334889_1002233_pt1 | contig 22445 bp, 18 predicted proteins | sample GraSluR1_MG_2_FD_207222 | JGI IMG/M metagenome (GOLD analysis project Ga0334889, IMG submission 207222) | Sludge microbial communities from methane-producing bioreactor in Wageningen University, Netherlands - Granular Sludge_8_08-R1 | ecosystem: Engineered > Bioreactor > Anaerobic > Unclassified... | reverse complement strand
TTCGTTATATAACGGTCTAATAATAGCGAGACTCTCATTGAATTCTTGTTCTAAATATTCTCTGGTTTTCCTAGATGTAGTGTTAATTTTTTTTTTCTTCATTTCTCTAATAAATTCTTCTGCATTATCTAACTCATAATACTTTTCAAGTTTCTGAGATAATTTTTCAATGTTGAATTCCTTTTGGATCCAGTGTTTGAAACCATTAACTTCTTCTTGTAACTGGCAGTTGAGTTCAAGCATTTGATCAGCTTTTTCAATGAATGGTTGCTGTTGTACAGTTGTGGCCGGGTAGATTGGGAGCTTTTCTATATAAATTTTACGTAATTCATAATAATTACCTTGTAGTGAAGAACTTAAAAGAGTGAAAATAAAGTTTAATGTACTAGAAGATAATAATGTTCCAAGATATTTTAGATTCATATCATCAGAGGTTATTATAAAACATTTATCGTTAATGAAGAATTTATCTTCATCATAAACTGCAAAAAGATAAGGAGCGATAACAGGATATATTAGTTTTGGAGTTTCGAATTTTTTATAATAAGTCGAGCCATAACTACTGAGAGCAAACCATTTTACGGATCCTTTCGTTACTACCGATCTTTTTTCCAAGTTATCTTTAAAATTTAATAAATAATTTTTGAGTGAAGGATAGTTATCAATATTGAATTCCCAGTCTATAAAAAGTAAATAATAATCTTTAAAATTGATAGCCCATTTTTTAAGGTCTCGACCTCGAATTAAAGGTTTTATAATTTCTTTATTTTTCATGTCTTCAGTTATTAGTTCATTTTTTGTTTTTTTGTCTATTATAAATGCTTTATTGTACCCTGTTTTAATTCCATAATGTATATTGACACTATTTAAATCTATTATTTTCGTCCCTTTGCTTTCTATTTTCTTTCTTATCTTTGTTATTTTCGGATCTTGAAATATCCAATCATCAGAATTCAGTTGTGATTGTTTAATTTCAAATTTGTTATCAACTAAAATCCTATTTTGATTTCGGTGATCTTTTATCAAAACAAAAATACTTGGATATGTTGTCGCGTCAGCAAAAATACTGTCAAAGCTGTGATCAACATATATTTTAAAGGTTGAATTCTCTAAGATGTATTTTCTTAATTTTTTACCATAATTAGCTTTTATAAATTTATTAGACGAAATAAATCCTAGATAACCTTTCTTATTTAGTATTTTAAGCCCTATTTCAAAAAAATAGGAATATAAATCCGATTTACCAGTATAAACTTCGTAATTCTCTTTTAAGTAATGTTTAATTTCCTTTATTTTTTCCTGTCTTACATAAGGAGGATTCCCTATTACTATATCAAATCTACCTTTTTTGAATATTTCGGGGAATTTCGCTTCCCATTTAAAAGGTTTATCAGTAAATTCTAGGTCCTCTATCAAACTATTTCCGTTTTTGATATTTTCATCGAGATTTGGGAGTTTGAGGTCCTTACGACAAACTTTTAAGAATAAAGATAATTTTGTTATTTCTACAGATTCTTCATTTAAATCTACACCATAGATGTTATTCAATAGGATTTCACGACGTTTTTCTATATGATCAAAGACATAAGCGCCCAAATCAGTATGTTGAACAGATTCCGTTCTTCTTCCTCTTCCTTTACCAACCCTCATTCCTGTTGATTTGGTGTATCCTTTTTTAATATCGTAAATGGCTTCATGAATTTCTAATAAAACGTCTGTAGCTTTATTTAAGAAGGCTCCAGATCCACATGCAGGATCTACTATCTTAATATTTTTCAGTTTCTCATCGAGATCTTCTATATTTCTACTCCAAGAATATTCTTCAATTAGATCAGTAACATTATCTAAATTTCCTGATTTACTTAAATAAGGAATAATAGTATTTCTACAAATGTAATCAGTGATATAATCGGGAGTATAAAAAATTCCTTCCTTTTTTCGTCTTCCTTTAGTATCTTCTTTAAGTTCCTCAATATCTCCTATACTATTTTCAAATATATGGCCCAGTATGTTTACGTCTAGTTGTGAAGAAAAATCATATGAGGATATAGTGAGCATATTCTGATAAATAGGGTTTAATTTATCACCAACATTCCCCGGAAGTTGTTCTATCTCTTTTTCATACTCCCAGTCTTGGTATGTATCCTGGAAGATGCTCTGGTCCTCGACTATATCTCTTATTTTAAGATATGATAAATCTTCCTCAAATAAGCCCCCATTATATTCTGGTATTTCTTTATGCCTGTTACCTTTATTTATATCAATAAATAATTCATTAAGGCGTTGCCATAGAGTATAATCTCTTAAATCTCCTCTTTCTATTGGTGTTTTAATTGTGTCGGTTGAGATCTGGCTTGAAATTAAACCAGTATCTTCTGCGAAAGAGATAAACATATAACGATTAAGAATAATCTGGGCATGATGAATTGAATCTTCACGATTTAGGTTATTCATCAATTCTAGTTCTGTAATTAGCATTAGCCTGGTCTCGTGGAAAAGCTTATAAAAGTTTTTTTCAAGGTCTTTTTCTATAACTAAAGTTTTTTCTAGTAATTTATCAGGATAATTATATTCCACATGGGATTTTTTAGAAAAGGCAATCATAAAAAGCCTAAATTTTTCTTTATCCAAAAGATCTTCATATGAAAAACAAATACACTTTTTACTTCTTTCATTGTAGTTATAAAGCCGAAATTCCCTAAAATTAGAAACTAACATCCAGTCAATATCAGAATCTTGAGCATAATCAAAAGCCTGGTCGATAGGTGTTCTTTTATCATTAACCCGGGTTTGTGGTTTATCCAGAGAGGTTTTTTGGTCTTTAAGTTCAATAATCATGAATTTATTATCATCAGATTGAAGAGCAAACTCGACTCTACCTCTTCCAATCTTATCTTCAAATTTAATATTATCTTCCCTGCTATAGCCAAACACATTCTTAAGAAAATCATAAAAATAAAGATAACTACTTTCTTCAGACTCAAATTCTCTATTTTCAACCATTTCAACATGTTTTTTAATGAAGTCAAATTTAGAAACAGTTAAATCAAATGCTTTACTTTCAGCATATTCCTTCATCTGTGCTAGGTTGAATAGGTTATTTTTCATTAGAATCAAAAATTAGTTATGTTAATAGACTATTAAAACTTTATTAAATAGCTGTGGGTGGTAGTATAAAAGATGAGAAATACCGAAATCGTTAACTTTTGACTTAACTTGTTTAATTTCATACTATTAAACATTTAATTTTTACGACATTAGAAACAATAATTTAAACAATTATTAAGTTAATAATGGTGTCAATATGTCTTTATCACTTTCAGAATCACAAGCAATTAATGAAATTGCAAGGTTTTTTTACGATTTTTTACCGGGTAATCCTCATCCTTACGCTAATCAAGGAATATCATTTCAAGGTATAGCTAGAGAAATGAATTTAATAATGTTTTGGCAAGAAGGGAGTAAATTACCTGCGATAACAACATTATTAGAGAATACTTTAGATCACCGTAGAGATTTATTTTGTGATCTTATTTTAGAAATAGTAAGAAGAGGGCTAAAGTATAGAAACAATAAAGGAAATCCAATTACTCGTGAAGAAATTCTTGAATTAAATGAATTAATAACAAAAGTAGAATTTAAAATTCCAGAGCTTTGGAATAATGATTTTCTTAATTCTCTTCCTTCAGATAAAATAGAAAATGAACAACAACAATTTGATCAGAATAAATTGGATACCCTCAAAAAATCATTAATAGATTTCGTATCAATAAATGAACAAAAACGTGGTTTTAAATTCGAAAAGTTTCTTAAAGAATTCTTCGATACATTCGGATTAAAGCCTAAAAGCTCTTTTAGACTTGTCGGTGAACAAATAGATGGTAGTTTACAATTAAAAGGATATACATATTTAATTGAAGCTAAATGGCAAAATAAATCGGTTGGTAATGCGGATCTTTTAATTTTTAGAGGGAAAGTTGAAGGAAAAGCTTCTTGGTCTAGAGGACTATTTATCAGTTATAATGGATTCTCTAAAGATGGATTAGAAGCTTTTTCCAAAGTTGGAGCTACAAATATTATCTGTATGGATGGACAAGACCTTTACTTTATTCTTGAAGGAAAAATATCTTTAAATGAAGCAATTGAACTAAAAGCTAGAAGGGCCGCGGAAACTGGAGAAGCTTTTATAAACATTTACAGCTTAATATAATTCCTATTCAAGTCATTACTACAATTGTTGATTATGAAGGATATTTAAATGGATAAAAAAACCGTAATTGATAAAAATTTAAGAATTAAATCGAATATAGCAGAGTAATATATATTTGATTATAATAATTATCAAATGAATAAATCCATCCGAAAGAATGAGGAGACAGAATTCTGGGGGACGATTAGGCTTGGTTTTCACTCTTTAATCTTATTTTAAAATAATATTATTCTATTTCAATTTTTAAAATTCATATGTCCGCGTATTTTTTTCAAGTTCGTTAATATTACTAAGTTGATTATTGAGGATATTCAGAACATGATTTAGCAATAAGACCTATTTTAAATTTTATTATTTCTTCTCATATGCTAGGATGACCATTTTTAAACCCAAAATTTATATTTTAATAAGGAGTTGAAAAAATGGGAAAAAAAATAAATATTTTAATTAATGGATGAGAAAATGACTGAAGATCCTATAAATAGCGGTAAAATAGGATTGGGGTGTTTAATATAGGATATTACCTAAAAAAGGGAATGATCATGGACTTGGAGAGGAAGATAAAGAAGTTAATGAAAATGAACACTTTCAAAGTGCAAAAGAAGCCTATGAGAAAATAAAAATCCCTAAAGAGGAGGATTGGGCTTTAAATGTAAATCAGTTTGGCGAATATAAAACAGACCAAATGGCCCTTTTCCACGCCCCCTCTACTCGACAAATACCCAATGTTATTAAAAGACTATTTTTAAATGTTTATAAGAAACAAGAATCCTATGTAAACCCTTTTAATTATAATCAGTTTATTTACTGTATGGAATGTCATAAACTATTTTCTAATATCTATTTTATTTATGATAACAATGAAGATCCCATAATACATGAAACCGGACCACTTGATTTAAAATATCTAAAAAAATAAATTTAAGCCTTTACTTTGATAGGTGATCATTAAAGTGTGACGAGTTTAATGATAAATAAAAAGGTAAAAATTGGTAGAAATGATCCTTGTCCTTGTGGCAGTGGAAAAAATATAAAAAATGTTGTTTAGTTAAAGATAGAAAAAATAAGAAAGAACACTCATCAAAAGGTGATTTAATGGGTGACAAAAATTCAAAAGGGAAAATCAGAGATAATCCTTCAGCTAAAAAGATGGAACAATCTTTAGATGGGATGAAGCAATTTAAAAAATTTACGGATGCTGGTTTGTTGGATGGCCTTATACCTTTTGGTTTAGATAAAGAGGGAGTGCTTGATGCTTTGCAAAACGGCTTAAGTTTAGAAGAAGAATTCGAATTAATAACTAATATGCCTGATAGATTCAATAAACACTTTTTAAAATTAGGATGGATTGCTCATGAGACTATGAGTTTTGAAGAAATGCAAAAAGCCGTACAATTAGCAGATGAAGGTAAATTTGACGAAGCAGAATTGGGTTTAATTAAATATTATTCTAATAATCTTGAATTTAATATCAAAATGGTACAATGTATTGAAGAATTTAAACCCCGTAATGAGCTTCTACAGCTTGCTTATGAAGATTTTTTAGCTGGAAGATATCATGCGTGCATTCCCGTAATATTTATAATCATCGATGGAGTTGTTGCAGATACTAAGGAAATTGAAGGTAATAAAGGATTTTTTGCTGAAAATGAAAATTTATATGCATGGGATTCTATTGCAGCCCATAAATCGGGCTTATTAGAGTTAAGTAAATTGTTATATAAAAGTAGAGGAACTACAAACAGTGATGAATTAGAGATTCCATATAGAAATGGAATACTCCATGGTCGTGACTTAGGATATGCTAATAAACAAGTTGCTACTAAAACCTGGGCAACTTTATTTGCTCTAAGAGATGGTATAGTAGCCATCAAACAAAAAGGTAAAGAACCAAAAGAGGAACCAAAGAAAAATTTACTAGAAAATCTAATGGAAAATCAAAAACGAATGAAACTTTTAGATGATTGGAAACCTAGAAAACTAAAATCAAATGAAGATATTCCAGAATTTGGGAAACCATCTGATTATGAGGATGGATCACCTGAAAGGGCGTTAGTTGAATTTTTTGAATATTGGCAAAATGGCAATTTTGGAAAAATTGCCCAAATGCTGGATAAGTTTACCTTAGAAGAATTCACTCTAAAACATTTAGCAGGTAAATTGCGCAGAGATGTCTTTAATCAAAAAAAGTTGGAATCATATAGAATTTTAGTTGTTAATGATGAGATGCCACTCGGATACCCGGAAATCACCACGGAATTAACAATTAAAAATAAAGATGATGTAATAAAAAAGGAAGTTACTTTTACATTAACTTATGAAAATGAGGAAGGCGAATCAGAGATTTGGACAATGCGTAATGGTCGTTGGAGATTTGTTGGTTGTTTTAATGAAATAAAAGAAAACTATAAAAGGTTATTTTCTGACATTATTAACCTTATCTCTAAGGGAAATTAATTATTCTTCTTCTAATACTAAAGCCCATATTCTCTTTAAAGGTAATTCAGCTTGTAGTGAATCTGATAGTTTGTCATAATTCTTAAATATGGCTTTTATTAGTTGATCGGAATCCCATAATCTAACTGTAAAGAAGCTTAACCTAGATTCATCTATTACTGCTTTAGTGAAGCCACCCCATGAAACCAAAAGACCCTGGGTAGCTCCAAAATTACCCATAGTACCTTGTAAACTTCTTAATACATTTACATCTGCAGGTGATTGCGAAGATTTAACCTGGACACAAATTCTCGGCTCTTCAAAACCCATGGGACCGGAACCTGCTAATATATCTACTCCTCCATCTGGTCCTGGTTTGGAAAATTCGGTTACATAACCTTGAGCTTGTAAAACCGCTTCAACCAGTCGAGATAAATCGTGTCCTTTAAATTTACGGGCTACATGTTCAACTATTTGATCCCGAGTAGCAACCTCAAAGTCAATTCCGTCTTCAGGCCCATCAAAGCTTTCGTGTGGTTTGATATCATTTCCTGTTTTTAAAATGTGTTTAATCCTGTTTTCAGCATCATTTCTTTGAATCTGACATACAGTCATATATGCTCCAAGAGAATACAATAGATCTTGTTCAAACGCTGTACGAGGTTATCTGTCTTAATCCATTCAACAGGACGTGTATGAAAAGTAATATTAGACAAATCTGTCCTATATTTATAATCTCCAGTTATTTTTCCTATAGCGATGGAAGCCCGGAATTTAGAAGGTAAAACTACAAGATCTCCTATTTTCATACGATTTAAAAAAGCCCATACTTGCCCTGCTTCATTAGCTATTCCCATCTTCTTCATACCGGGATAGGTTTTATCAAAAAGAGTTTTAAGCTCTTCTCTACTTTTTATATCTGAAAGATCAGGTAATTCTATCCATCCAATAGCTGCAATACCATTATTAAGAACTTCATCCTCTCTTTCACCATTTTTACCAGCACGAACTAACCAAACACTCATTAAATTCCCCCTATCTAATTTTTAGGTCGATGCCCACTCCTCACAAACACGATTAGCCTGATCAAGCACGGTTTTCACTGCTAATGCTTCTTTGTCCGGTGGATACCCATATTGTCTTAGAATTTTTTTCACTGATACCCTCATTTGTGCCTGCACACTTTCTCTTAAGGTCCAGTCTATTGTTATGTTTTTCTTAATAGCTTTGACTAGATCCATTGCTATCTTTCTTAATACATCGTCACCTAAGACCTGTACTGCACTATCATTTACACCAAGAGCATCGTAAAACGCTAACTCATACTCTGTTAGTCCTAATTCTTCCCCTCGATTATGGGCTTCTCTCATCTTTTTAGCCAACTCAATAAGTTCTTCTATAAGTTCCTCGATGGTTCCAGTTGAATCTATTATGCGGGCTTGATAGCGTTTGATGGTTTTCTCTAACATATCACTAAATGAACGCGCTTCAATCACGTTCTTACGAGAGATAGTACTAATTTCATCATTTAGAAGTCGTTTAAGCAACTCAGCAGCAGTGTTCTTATGTTCCATATCCTTAACTTCTAAAAGAAACTCATCAGAGAGGATGGATATATCTGGCTTTTTTAATCCAGCCAAATCGAACAGGTCCACCACTTCATCTGACACTAATGCAGTGGATAATATTTGTTGGATTGCTAAATCCACGTCTTCTCCTTCTGCTTCTTTAGTACCAGTAACTTTAACAATGTAGTTTTTAACGGCTTTAAAGAAAGACAGGTCGTCCCTTATTGCAAGAGCTTGTGGGTGAGGTACAGCTAATGCAAATGCCTTCGATAATTCATTGACATATTTGAGGCAACGTTTCTTCCCATCTGCTTGGCCGAGCACGAATTCAGCTCCACGCCGCATAAACATTAATGTATAGCCCTTGCTAGCTTTACGGAAACCACTATAATCGAATCCATGGAATAATCCGGCAACTATTTCATATTTCTCCATCATAAGAGCAACAGCTTTCTCCTGGTCGAATGCTATCTCTCCACGGCCACCGCCATCAGTGTATTGAGATAGTGCTTTCTTAAGCTCTGTTGCTATGCCTAGATAATCAACTATAAGTCCGCCCTGTTTCTCTTTATATACTCGATTAACACGGGCAATAGTTTGCATCAAACCATGGTCCTTCATTGGTTTATCAATATACATAGTATGCAAGCTAGGTACATCGAAACCAGTAAGCCACATATCACGTACAATGACAAGCTTAATAGGTGAGTTAGGATCTCTGAAGTTATCTCCAAGCTGCTTTCTACGTGGCTTGTTACGTATATGTGGTTGCCAGTCTAATGGATCTGTGGCACTTCCAGTCATGACCACTTTTAAAAATCCATAATTATCGTCATCGTTGTCCCATTCAGGCCGGAGTTCAATTATTTCTTTGTACAATTCTATACAGATACGTCTGCTCATACAGACTATCATTCCTTTTCCTTCTTGTTCTGCGTACCTGGCTTCGAAATGCTTGATAATATCTTGTGCAACCTGTTTTATTCGTGTCTCACTACCCACTATGGCTTCCATTCTAGCCCATTTAGATTTGAGCTTTTCCTGACTTTCGATCTCTTGCCCTTCTGTGATGAAATCAAATTGAGGGTCAATGTGTGGCTTTTCTTCTTCCTTTAGGTCCAGTTTAACCAGACGGCTTTCATAATAGATAGGTACGGTTGCTCCATCTTCTACTGCCTGCTCGATATCGTATATGTCTATATAGTTACCAAAAACTGCGATAGTATTCTTATCTCCACGTTCGAGTGGAGTACCTGTAAAACCAATGAAGCTGGCATTAGGTAGGGCATCCCTCATATGACGAGCAAATCCATCAATAAAGTCATATTGAGATCTATGAGCTTCATCTGCGATCACTACAATATTCTTTCGTTCAGATAGTGTAGGATAATCTGTTCCCTTTTCTGGGAGGAATTTTTGGATAGTTGTAAATACAATGCCACCACTCGCTACCTGTAATAATTCTTTTAGATGGTCCCGGCTATCTGCCTGAACAGGTTCCTGCCTTAAAATATTCTGAGATGCAGAGAAAGTACCAAATAACTGGTCATCTAAATCATTACGATCAGTTAAAACTACAAGAGTGGGATTGTCCATCTCCAGAACCAACTTACCAGCATAGAAAGCCATGATTAAACTCTTTCCAGACCCTTGTGTGTGCCATACAACCCCAACCCGCATATCACCTTCAGGACTAGCTGCATTCATAGTTGCCTTAACCGCTTTATTTACAGCATGGTATTGATGGTATGCTGCTAATTTCTTCTTTATTGTAGCTTCAAAATCATCAAAAACAACAAAATGACGGATTAAGTCCAACAACACGTTCTTATTAAACATTCCTCTGATGAGAACTTCCATCTCTAATTTATCTACTAAGGCATCTTTTTCTCCAGCGATAGTTTTCCAAGGCATAAAACGCTGAAAATCACTTGTTAATGTACCTGCACGAGCTTCCAAACCATCACTAATCATCAAGATCTCATTAAAATGGAATAGAGATGGAATTTGGGATTTATATGTCTGGAGCTGTTGATATGCTTTATTTAGAGTGGCTTTCTCATCGGCAGGATTCTTGAGTTCGATAACCACCATAGGTATGCCATTAATGAACAGAATAATGTCCGGGCGACGATTATTATCGTTTTCTATGATAGTAAACTGGTTTATTGCTATGAAATCGTTATTATCTTGATTTTGGAAATCAAACAGCCACACTTTATCATAAATTATCCTACCATTCTTGCGATATTCTACAGGCACTCCATCTATCAAAAACTTGTGGAATTTCATATTATTAGAGATAACATCAGGGTTATCAGAACGAAGTACCTTTTTAACAGCCTCTTCCTTAGCAGTGGGAGGAATATCAGGATTTAAACGATGAACAGCATCTCGCAATCTTTTAATTAAAACAACATCACTATAAAGTTCCCTCATAGGATTAGAACTATCTGGGGAAATATCAGGACCATTGAATTTTTCATAACCCATATCTTGAAGAATCTCTAAAGCTTCTTGCTCCACTGTATCCTCATTAATCATATTAACCCCCTAAACAATACTCCAAACAATTCAAATGATTCTTTTCATTTCATATAACAGTTTAAATAATTACTCAATGTTATATGCTTGAATATTGATTAATTCTTCTTTTTTAAATAAATTATTATTTTAACGGAGACAAGAAAAGTTATTCAACATTCAGATAAATAAAAATTTAGAAGAACAGGGTAAAAATATTTTTAATGAATGGTTTTTTAAATTTAAATTTCCCAATGAAAATGGACAACCGTACAAGTCTAATGGCGGCGAGATGGTTGATTCTGAGATGGGAGAGATTCCTACGGGATGGGAAGTCAAAAAGTTAAAAGATTTAGGTAGAATTGTTTGCGGTAAAACTCCCCCTAAATCAAAACAGGAATATTTTGATGGTGAACTTCCCTTTATTAAAATTCCAGATATGCATGGTCAGACCTTCGTGGTTGATACGGAAGATTCATTAACTGATGAAGGCAGGTATTTTCAAGAAAATAAAACACTTCCACCAAACTCTGTTTGTGTTAGTTGTATAGCTACTGTGGGCTTAGTGTGTATAAACCCTAAAAACGCACAAACCAACCAACAAATCAATTCCATAGTTCCTAACAACGATAATTTAACTCCTTATTTGTATTTCAAAATGAGCTCCATGAAAGATTTCATTGAAATATTAGCTAGTGGTGGTTCTGCTACTCTAAATCTGAATACTAATAATTTTTCAAACATTGAAATCGTTATTCCTAATGTCTATCTACTTCAAAAATATCATGAAATTGTGCAACCATTATTTTATAAAATATTGAACAATTTGCTGGAAAACCAACATTTATCCCAAATCAGGGATTCATTGCTCCCTAAATTGATGTCAGGAGAGATTGATGTTTCTGAAGTTAAAATTTAATTATATAAATTTTTATTTATCTTACATTTTTTAGTAAGATGTATAATATTTCATGAAAACTAAAATTATAACTGAAATCCAAAACAAAATGAACAGTCATTTAAATCAAAATCAAAGCACAAAATTAACTAAAACACTATTAAAAGTTTTGGAAAATATTGAAATTACTGAAAAAGAAGTTAATTTTACTGGAAATGACTTAAAAAACAATGAAAAAATGTTACAAATATTTTTATCTGCAAAGGAAGTAGAAGGCTGTTCACGAAAAACAATTTCTTACTATAACTCCACAATAAGGAAAATGATAAATAATTTAAACAAAAGCATTGAAAATATTAATACAGAGGATATTAGGATATATTTATCTAACTTTAAAGAAAAAAATAATTCAAGTAAAGTTACTGTAGATAACTTAAGAAGGATATTTTCAAGTTTCTTCTCATTTCTTGAAGATGAAGATTACATCTCAAAAAATCCAGTCCGAAGAATACATAGAATAAAAACTGGACGAGTAGTGAAAGAAATATTAACTGATGAAAATTTAGAAATCTTAAGAGACAACTGTAGCCATATTAGAGATCTTGCAATATTAGAACTTTTATTTTCAACTGGAATTAGAGTAGGAGAACTTGTAAATTTAGACATTGATGATATAAATTTTCATGAAAGAGAATGTATAGTCTTTGGAAAAGGAGAATCACAAAGACCAGTTTACTTTGATGCAAGAACAAAAATACACTTAATAAAGTACATTAACTCGAGAAATGACAATAACACGGCACTTTTCGTCTCATTAAATAAACCACACGAAAGATTAGGTATTGGTGGTGTAGAAACAAGACTAAGAAGACTTGGAAGAAAACTAAATATTAATAAAGTACACCCCCACAAATTCAGAAGAACACTTGCAACAAAGGCAATAGATAAAGGAATGCCAATAGAACAAGTGCAAAAACTATTAGGACACGTACAAATAGATACGACCATGCAATATGCAATGGTAAACCAAAATAATGTTAAAATGGCCCATAGAAAATTTATAGGGTGAAAAGTGGATTATGATGAGTTTATTTAAAGGATTTATGTTCTATTAACTTAGAATCTTATTTTCCATCAGAATTGAAATTTTACGGCATAAAATGCAGCATAACTCTATTGAGAAGGCTTTCATGAAACTTAAAATTAGAAATGAAAAGTGTCAAAAATGACTGAAAAGAAATTCAAGGAAACAGAGATAGGATTGATTCCTGAAGATTGGCATTTAATACCACTCGGTAAATTGATAACTTTTAAAAGAGGTCATGATTTGCCAATTAAAGAAAGAAAAAAAGGTAAATATCCTATCATCGCATCTAACGGTATTGTTGGATATCACAATGAATTTAAAGCCAAAGGACCTGGTGTAATTATTGGTAGAAGTGGAAATTTAGGCAAACCATTTTATATTGAAGATGATTATTGGCCCCTTAATACCACTTTATATAGCATTAATTTCCATGATTCCGACCCCAAATTTGTTTATTATTTTTTAAAGACTATCCCGTTAAATGAATTTAATTCAGGCAGTGCAGTTCCATCATTAAATAGAAATCATATCCACACATTAGAAATTATAGTTCCAAAAAAGCCAACTGAACAACAAAAGATAGCTTCTATACTTTCTGCATTGGACAACAAAATCAAACTCAATAGCCAGATAAATAAAAATTTAGAAGAACAAATTCATTTAATTTTTAAAAATTGGTTTGTTGATTTTCAACCTTTCAAAAATTGTAAGTTTAAAAATTCTTCATTTGGTGAAATACCAAAAGAATGGAAAATCTATGATTTTAAAGATTTTTTGAAAATTAGAGTTGAGAAAAGTAATAAACAAAATATACCAAAATTTTCTATTACTAACAACGGAATTCAAAATAGAGATGAAAAGTTTAAGAAAAATTTGTCATCACCATCGAGTAAATTTAAATTAGTTTACAAAAATGACTTAATATTTGGAATGAGTCGTGAAATTTTAAATTGGGGATTAATGAATGATGAAATTGGGGGAGTAAGTTCTGCTTACAATGTTTTTATCATAGAAAAATTAAATCCAAGGTATCTAGAATCCTTTATAAAACATAGGATAGTTTATTTTAAAGATATAATAAAACCAGCCTCTCGTGAAGGACAAGGAATTGATAAAAATATTTTATTTGATAAACAAATTTACGTTCCTCCTAATAATATAATTGAAGACTATTATAGGATAGAGGACAAATTTGTTAATTTGATAAATAATAATAATAAAGAAATAGATAATCTTGCTTCATTAAGGGATATTTTAATTCATAAGTTGATTTCCGGTGAAGTTGATGTTTCAAATGTAGAAATTTAAGTGTTAAATTTTTATTTATCTGATTATTTGTTTCAAGCTTTTTATCAAATTTAGATAAAATTTTCCCGATTTTTGTTTGATCTTCTAAAGAAAAATCTGGAACTTCGAAGTTCATGATAGCTGTTTTGTCTCCACGTGGCATTTTTGTACCTTTAGAAGTTAATGTTGCATAATTGAAAAAGTCATCAGAGGATAAAATATAATACAAAAAGGAAGGATCTATATTCTTTTCAGCCCTAAAAATTAAAGTATCTGTTGAACAACCACCTTCTATATTAGCAAACCATATTTTTTTAAAATAGGGCCTAATGTTCGAAACTAAAATATCATTTTTACTAAATTTATTTATAGAACTAGTTTCAGGTAATTTTGCTGCAGTAGTTTTCCCCCTCTTATTAGGTAGTAAATTTTCTGTCGAAATATAGTTATTTAATGTGATTTTTCCCTCGTATTGGTTTTCATCAAGTTTTATTTTGTCTTTTACAAAAAAACAAATATCTGATAATTTAGAATTCAAATCCAATCTCCCTCATATTTTTCCTTATATCTTTTTCAAGTTTATTAGATTTTATAAATAATTCATCTAATTCATCTAAGAGGTCGTTCATCTTCTCTTCAAAGGGGATTCCATCATCTTCAGGGGCTTTAAATCCTACATATCTCCCTGGTGTGAGTATGTAATCATGTTTCTTTACTTCATCCAAAGACACACTCTTGCAGAATCCAAGGATGTCTTCATATTCCTCTCCTTCCCCACGCCAGCTATGATATAGTTGGGCGATTTTTTGTATATCTTCATCATTCAATACTCTGTGAGTACGGTCTTCCATTTGACCCATGTTTCTGGCATCTATAAACAGAATTTCTCCCTTTCGATCACGGAATTTTCCATTATTTTTATTTCGGCTGACGAACCATAGGCATGCGGGTATTCCTGTGTTATAAAATAGCTGCGAAGGTAAAGCAACCATACAATCTACTAAATCAGCTTTGACTATATTTTCCCTTATTTTCCCTTCTTGTCCACCTGCTGACATGGACCCATTAGCTAGTACGAAACCTGCTATTCCTGTGGGTGCTAGGTGATAGATGAAGTGCTGTACCCATGCGAAGTTGGCGTTTCCTTTTGGTGGGATTCCATATTTCCATCGAGGATCATCTTCTAAGAGTTCACCTTTCCAGTCTTTGCTATTGAATGGTGGATTGGCCAAGATGAAATCAGCTTTAAGGTCTCGGTGCTTGTCGTCGGTGAAGCTATCTCCCCACTTGATGTTTGAATCAATCCCTCTGATTGCCAAGTTGATTTTACAGAGTCTCCACGTGGTCTGGTTAGATTCCTGCCCATATATGGCTATGTCTCCGAGTTTACCTTCGTGTGCTTCTACAAACTTCTCACTCTGTACGAACATACCTCCACTACCGCAACAAGGGTCGTATATCCTGCCAAAGTAGGGCTCAATCATTTCTACTAGCACTTTAACTATGCTTCGAGGGGTGTAAAACTGTCCGCCTTTTTTCCCTTCTGCACTGGCGAATTGTCCAAGGAAATATTCATATACCCGTCCTAAGATGTCTTTTGATTTGCTTTCTGTATCTCCAAGACCGATGGTTCCAATTAAATCTATTATTCCGCCCAGACTTTTCTTATCCAGAGCTTCCTTGGCATAGTCCTTGGGTAGAACTCCTTTTAAGTTGGGGTTGTCTTTTTCGATTGCATCCATTGCGTCATCGATGAGTTTACCTATGTTTGGCTGTTTAGCTAGGTCTTGTAGGTAATTCCATCGGGCTTCCGTTGGTACCCAAAAGACATTGAGAGCTAGGTATTCATCTTTATCTTCTGGATCTGCCCATTGATCTGCATCTAAACCTCTATGTACTTCGGTAAAAGCATCTGAAATATATTTCAAGAAAATTAGGCCAAGAACTACGTGTTTGTATTCAGCTGCGTCCATGTTATTCCGTAGTTTGTCAGCTGACTGCCATAGTTTTTGCTCAAATCCCAAATTCGCCCCATTATTTGCCATTCATTCACCCTATTAAATTGTATTTGGAATCTTAATCTTAACTTTTTCTATATTGAAGTAATAAATGTATTAATGTTAAATAGATTAAGGGATACAAATAGCGATGAATTTAGAAATAGAACCTTTAAATAGCAGTGCAAATTGGCATTAAATGGTCTGTTTACTATATATGGAATTATATGGGTTTAGAAGTTGTTCAATCTGGTTGTACTGTATCATTACAGCATTTCATCTAATTTTAACTAGTATTAAAAGGGGAAAGTAAGACTAGATATGATTTGATTAAAACATCATCGAAAAATCATTTTTTTCTCCATAGGGTCTCCTGTAACATTTATAACATCTTCAAAAAGATTCTCAGCTAAGTTATAATTAATGAATATTTTATTTATGTACCGTATATTATCTAGAAAACTATCAACAAACGCGATAGTCAGTTCTCCACTATCTTTCCAATCCAACTTTATGGTTGGTGCATTACTACTTTTTATTTTATCTATTAGTAAGTTGGCTTCTTTTACAGATTTTCTATTCTCTATAATTTTATTTACTATTATAATTTCTACATCTTCCATTTTCACACCTATTTACTGTTTTTTTAGTAATACTTTATATAATTTTAAAAAAAGGGGAAATTAGGTAGAGATGCATCTAATTATCTGCTTTGCAACTGTGATTATTCCTTCCTTAATCTTGTTTCCTAGTATATTCCCATATCCTGTTATTTATGGTTAAAATACGTTAATATGGCGAAATTAGTGTAGGTAACACACTTTTTATAATTTGGGTTATGTTACTTAATTTTTGGAAAGATATTACTATTTATATGTAATTAATTTAATAGATAAATAAGGGAGTATATGGATGGCAGTACCAGTTTAAGAACTCCAGAAGTGACTATAATTGTAATATTATTATTTGTTATCGGACTTATTTTGTTTGTTGTCTATGGAAATATAGCTAGTTCTATAATCACGGCCGTTTTAACGATTATAATTGGAGTTATTACATTTGTTTTAGGTCAAATAGCGATTAAATTCTTCATTGAACCAATACAAAGACAACAAGAACATATTGGTAAAATTGCACATTATTTAATATTTTATGCAGATTTATGGGCTAATCCAGGTTTTGGTCCAGATGATAAAATAAAAGAGGCAGAAAAAAAGTTTAGACAACTTGCCAGTGAATTGAGAGCGCTCACTAATCTTGTTAAGGGTTATTATTACTTTTCAAGTCTTGGTATAGTGCCATCATACATAGAAATTGAAACTTCAGCTAGAAATTTGATTGGACTGTCTAATTCTCTTAGATCAATGGAATTTCCAGATGAAAGGGAAACTAGAAGGCATACTCATGATTTGATAAAAAGAAATCAACAAAGCGTGAATGAAATAGAAAGTGCTTTGGATATCAAAATGGGGTTGGGTGTAAGGGAATAATTATCAATTTTTTTAAATTTACGGAATATGTTTTTGTATCGCTTATGTATAATAACTTAATCAAATTGTAAAATCGTCTATGCAACATGCTTTTGTAATATTGGTGAGTATTCGCTGAAATTTAATTTATTAAACAAATCTACGGTTCCATTTCGTCAAAAATATAGCGAAGTTTCATAATCACTAATTAATTTTTGGTAATTCATAAATAGCTGCTTTTAATACCTGTTCGCAAATTAATGCTGTGTGATTGTTTGGATAGAATTTATCAACCAATTGTTTGTAAGGATGAATATAATTTCTAAAGTCTCGTAAATAATGACTAAATTGTTTCACATCTTTCTTTAAAAATCCTATTTCATAAGATACATTAATAAAGTCATTTAATTTCCATTTGTCAAATTGTTTAACTTTACCCTTTTCATCTTTTGGAGAAGATTTAGCTCTTCCATATTTTTCAGGATATTGAGACGCAACCCCCAATAATATTCCTTCTAAAGTACTTCCAATAAGGAAAATAGATGATAAAGGAGCATCATTATCCAAACAAATCTTAATTTCCTTAATTCTTGAGTTAATTTAGATACAATACTTTCCTCAAGTCCTAAAGAAGAAATATCAATGTATTTAAATTCTTGCTGTAAAAAAAGTTCTTCATCATTAGAGTTGGTATTCATAGAATTGGTATCAGTAACTAAACTTTTAGCTTTTTTCAATAAATCCAAATCTTTTTCATCATCATAAACAAATTCATAGTAGTCTAATAAGTCTTTTAATAATTTATAAACAATACGATCTGATTCTACATCCCAAAAACATCTTAATCTATTTGATTTAGAACAATTAACATAACCGAATTCATCACATACTTTTTCATATTTTTTATCAAAAATATCTATATTTACACTAGTTTTAATAAAATCATGAAAAGATTTGTTTGAAAAGTCTAAAATAACACCTGATTTCATGTTAAATAATTTTTCAAATATTTGTTTTTCTAAATTATTCAAATTAGACATTCTAAACCTCTTTAATTACATGAATCTACCTGTAATAACATGATAGATAAGAATTTTTGTATTCTTCAAGTATTTATTTAAATAGCATAGTCTTTTGGAATTTTTATATTATATTTTTTCGCTATCTCGTAAAATATTATTAAATCAGCTATATTTTGTACAATAATCAATGGTGACGCTCCCATGCCGTCAAAATTCCGTATCCATGCTTTTTTAACTATTCTACCATCTGGAGTGTCATAATAAACTTCGCAGCCTTGCCATTCAACATTTTTAAATGCTTCAATTCTCTTTTTGAGTCCTTCATAGTCATTAAATCCTTTTATTTCGGGTAGCTCTGGTTTATATATGAATCTATGACCTCCTGTTGAAATTATTCCTTTTTGAGATAAAATTCCTTCAATTATCGCTGCTTTAATGGCTATTGGGTCCCATTTTAATTCTAGTTCTACTTCTGCATCGATAACAAGTCCCTGGATAAACTCATTTTTTTCAAATTCGACCATAGAATTTAAAGAATCATCATAAAAATCTAAATATTCTTTTACTTTATCTTCAAGTAATTGGTGTTTCATTGTTTGGCCAATTATTCCATCTACAACAGTTAAATTTATAGAATCTAAGTCAGATTCATCAAAACTTTCAGATAAATCCCATGTTTCTTCATAAGAGATTATATAAAAAGGTAAATTATGATCCTTTGCGATTTTAAGCTTAAGTTCAAGCTTATTTTTTCGTTTTTTATCATTCCTATCTTGGAAATATTTAGTTCCTTTATTATAACCTCCGCTTATCCCGTCAAATTCAATGCACATTAATGGTTTGTTTTTTTCATTGCAAACAACGAAATCTACACTAGTCATTAATAGAAACCTTTTCCATAAATGGATATTATTAGTATATTTTTTCAAATCAATGGTATTGATGTCAAAAATAATTGCGAATGGTAAATTATGATATATTCTAATTTTATTTCCCCAAACCGAATTTAAATGTTCAAAAACTTTTTCTTCAGATCTACTGCCAAAAACTGTCTTTTTTAAAGCCATTTGCCATTTCAATCCTTTAATTTTATAAAGCTATTATGGTTACAGTTAAATTATATCCTGAAGTGGTTCTAGGATGATTTGAGAGCTATAAATGATGGAAATACTTTAAATTTAAATTATAATTTAATAATTAATTGAATCTTATGTATAATGAATAAAATCGATGGATTAATCAATAAAAGTTGAATTTATCCAAATTCTTTTAAAAAACACCTATACTCACAATATTCTGGAATATATAACATTAATAATTTAAAATCTTCCTGCAAGCAATACTCCGCAGTTTGTTTAATATCAGCATAATTTTTTATTAAATTCCTAAAATCAACTGTCAATAAATGATTTTCATTTTCCCCTGTGACACAGCTCCATATAATAGAATTAGCAACTATTTCAATGTCATTTTCAAGGCTTCTAGTAAAAGAACCAATAACAGTGTCAAGATCATTTATCAACAAGTTTAATTCATCTACTCTATCAGTTCCATGATGATTACAATCAAATTTATCAATTTGACGAATGTATAAATCGATTTGATTTTCAACAAATCTATAATATGTATATTCCGCTGTTCCAATAACTTCATGCGCCTTTTTACTAAGTTTGGATTTGTAATAATTAAGCTCATCGATAACAGGTTCAGCTATATTATAATTATTTAAATTAATTGGATATTTTCCAAAAAAATATGTACAACTTTCATGGTGTTCATCTTTTGGATCACAATATCCCCTTATAACCCCCGTATCACAAAAAAAGTAGCATACCATTATTAAACCTATTTTTAATTAGTCTCTGTCAACATACTCATAAATTTCATCTAAAGATTTTAAATCTGCAGGCAAGTTTTTTGATAAAGATTTAATTTTTGCATCCATCTCAGAAAAGGTAGGAAGTAAATTTTCTTCATCAAAAACATCTAAAATCTGATCTAATCTGGAATTTAGGTATTCCTTATACGAATTTATTGTGTTTAAATGTTCAATTTTCTCTTGTTCAACTAAACTACAATCTCCTTTTAAAGTTTCTATATATGGTGTTAAAATAGTTAGAATCCTTTTATCATATAAAAAGTATAATTCGTCTAATTTAATTTTAATAATTGATTGATTTACCCCATTATCCAATTTCAGACATGAATATTCTAATAAATTTGTAAATTTTCTAAATATTTCTAATATTTCGGCATCATTAACGAAATTTAAAGAAAAATAATAATTTGATATCAATTCATAAATTCCACGAGTTTTTTCATTATATAAAGTTAATTGGTTATTTTGTGAATTTAAATCATCTTTCATGACTTTAAACCAATTATCTAACTCTACATGATTCAAATAAAAATTTTTATATTCAGATGGAACTTTATCGTGATAAATCCAATTTACAAATTTTTCACGATCCCTAACAAAATAATTTTTTAAATCTGATATACTATTATCAATAATATCAAGTACTTTACCAGAAAGACTTGAATCAATATAAGGCAAATCAAATAATGTGAAATTTGAATTAAATTCTTGTTTTAGATATTCATTAACAGGCCTGGAAAAAAATCCATGTCTGTAATAACCCCAAAAAAAGTCATCTACTTCAATATTCTCTTTTTCCAATTCCAAATAAATCAAAATAATAAGCTTATTTAATCGAGTTGATGGGATATATTTCTGATCTCTAAGATCGATATTCTTTTTTGTTTTACTTAAAACGGTTAGAATAAAATCATCTTTTTTAACAGAAATAGAACGCATATAACTCCCATAAAATCTTTTATTTAGCACATTATATAATCTTTTGTATAGAACTATATTTTATCAAAGGTTTTCTGTAGACCTGTTTAAATTTTCCTGTATATCTTAAGATTTCTATCAAGTTGATATTTCAGTGAGGTGTTATAAACCTCGAAAATCGCATTTAATATTTGAACCATATGACCAAAATACTGTCATATATTACGATTATGGAATACCCTAATATTTGAAAAGGAAAAATCAATTCATTGATTTTAATAGAAAATTCTTAAATAATAGAAATTGTTAATGCAACCTTAATATCCCTTTTTTACCATCAAAGTCATCATCAAATGAGGCTATTTCATGGATATTCATTAGTTTCATTATTTCTACCGAAACACTGTCTGCAAAGGACAGGTTGTGGTATTTAACCAGGGTCTGCATTGCTTTAGGATATAATTTTTTTGTTTATTCCAGTTATTCAGTTAAAACTAGGTTTGAAATAACTAATTCATCTTTGGTGTCTAATAGATATTTATTTTAATTCACTCATAAATCTGAGTAATTATATATAAAGTATCACTCATCATTATGAGTAAGTATTTATATTTGGTCGCTCATAGAATAGAGTAAGTGATATTATGGTGTCTCCCAGTAATGAAGATCTTTTGGATTATATACAGATGAGAATAGAAGAAGGACCACTATTTGCTCATAATTATATTTATAAAAATGGGGAAAAGCTTCAATGTAGAAATGCATTTTTCAAGCTTAAAAATCAAGTTGATAACTTTTTAGATGGCACCAGTGAAGAAAGGTTTATCACATTACCAGGATTACGTGGAGTTGGAAAAACCACTCTTCTTTTTCAGTTATATGATTATTTAATAAACGAAAAGGGAATAGAGAATGATAATATCCTCTATTTCACCACAGATAATTTAAAAGATTATCTTGGAGGAAGAATCAGCGAAATTATAAACACATTTACGAGTGAAATCCATGATAAAACACCAGTTACTCTGGATGAAAATCTGTTTATCCTGATAGATGAAGCTCAATATGACAAAGACTGGTCACTTGCAGGTAAAATATTCTACGATCAAAGTAAGAAAATTTTCATGATATTTACAGGTTCTTCAGCATTA
>Ga0334889_1002225_pt1 | contig 22517 bp, 19 predicted proteins | sample GraSluR1_MG_2_FD_207222 | JGI IMG/M metagenome (GOLD analysis project Ga0334889, IMG submission 207222) | Sludge microbial communities from methane-producing bioreactor in Wageningen University, Netherlands - Granular Sludge_8_08-R1 | ecosystem: Engineered > Bioreactor > Anaerobic > Unclassified... | reverse complement strand
AAAAGAAGTTGCCTCAATACAACGCCAGGCATTTGCGGGTATGTTATGGAACAAGCAATTCTATTACTATGATATAGCGCAATGGTTAGCAGGAGACCCCGCTATGCCAACACCGCCTGCAAGCCGTATGTCGGGCCGAAACAACCAATGGAAGCATGTGACTAACTTTGATATCATATCCATGCCCGACAAATGGGAGTACCCCTGGTACGCTGCCTGGGATCTGGCATTCCATGCGATCCCCCTGGCGATCATTGACCCTGATTTTGCCAAACGCCAATTGATCCTGATGACCCGCGAATGGTATATGCACCCCAATGGACAACTACCCGCCTATGAATGGGCGTTAGGCGATGTGAACCCACCCGTTCATGCCTGGGCCGCCTGGCAGGTGTATACCGTAGATGCGAAACAAAGCGGAACCCCTGATCGGGCGTTCCTTGAAAGGATATTCCAAAAACTCCTGTTGAATTTTACCTGGTGGACCAATCGTAAAGACGCTGATGGGAACAATATATTCCAAGGAGGTTTTTTAGGCCTTGATAACATCAGTGTATTTGACCGGAGCAGTCACCTGCCGACAGGCGGGCATATAGACCAATCAGATGGCACAGCCTGGATGGCTTTTTACAGTCTGGTGATGCTCAAAATCTCACTCGAGTTGGCAAAAGAAAACGCGATATATCAGGATCTTGCCTCCAAGTTTTACGAACATTTTCTTGGCATTGCCAATGCGATGACCAATTGCGGAGGACAGGGGCATTGTTTGTGGCATGACGAGGATGCCTTCTTCTATGATGCGCTCCATCTGCCGGATGATACCATCCTGCCTCTAAAAGTGCGTTCCCTGGTGGGGTTGATTCCTTTGCTGGCGATTGAGACATTGGAACCCGAAGTTTCTACAACCATGCCCGATTTTTATCGCAGGATGCAATGGTTCACAAAGCAGCGCCCGTATTTGAGCGGGAATATGGCAAGTATTGAAGCGGAGGGCATGAGAAAGAGGCACATTGCTTCGATCTTGACGCGTGAACGTCTGCAACAAGTTCTGCACTATCTGCTTGATCCAGAAGAATTCCTGTCAGAATACGGCATCCGCTCGCTTTCCAAATTTCACCAGAAAAATCCGTATCAATTCTCGTTTGGCGACCGTGTTTTCAGCATTCAATACCAGCCGGCTGAATCGGAAAGCGAGTTGTTTGGCGGTAATTCTAACTGGCGCGGACCAATCTGGTTTCCAATCAATTACCTGATCATCGAATCGCTGAAAAAGTTTTACGATTTTTATGGCGATGATTTGTTGGTTGAATGTCCTGTCGGTTCTGGGCAGTATAAAAACTTGAATGATGTGGCTTTGGATTTATCAAAACGATTGCTGAGAATTTTCGAGAAAGACAACAATGGCATCCGTCCAGTTTACAATGGTACCACTGGTGTGAAAGCCGATCCAAACGGGAACCTCTACCCCCTTTTCTTTGAATATTTTCACGGAGACACTGGCGCCGGGTTGGGTGCCAGCCATCAAACGGGCTGGACAGGACTGATCGGCAAATTAATCCAGGATGTCTTCACAGCACAAAAGTGAACATGGTTCCACCACCAGACTGGCGTCCTATTTGGGTTCACTGAAGAAAAACGATGCCTTTGCCGGGTAAAGATTTTTAGCAATTGAAAAAAGACACAACAGAGAAATAGTATCTCAAAAGATTGAAAGGACAACAAAATGGAAGGTTTGAAAGGTAAAAAAGTGTTGGTGACAGGAGGTACCTCCGGCATTGGTCAGGCGATTGCGGTTCAATTTGCCAAAGAAGGTGCCCATGTTGCCATCAATTACCGCCGCCAGCTATCAGACGTGATGGAAACAGACGAACTGGTCCATCAAGCCCTGGAAAATTGTGTGCACGATGTCACGGAACACGGTGTGAACCACATCTTGGTTAAGGCAGATGTAACCAAACAGGATGAAGTGACTGACATGGTGGACGAAGTGATAAACAAACTGGGCGGTTTGGACATTTTAATCAACAACGCGGGGATACAAATTGCTGGTGATTCGCATGAAATACCGCTCAATGATTTTCAGAAAGTCCTGGAGGTCAACCTGACCGGTGCATTCCTGGCGGCAAGGGAAGCGATTAAGCACTTCTTGGCGCAAGAAAAACCAGGCGTGATCATCAATATCTCGAGTGTCCACCAGGAAATTCCAAAACCGCGCTTTCTTGCTTATTCAGTCAGTAAGGGCGGGATGCAAAACCTGACGCGCACGCTTGCCCTTGAATATGCCCATTGCGGCATCCGCGTGAATGGGGTCGGGCCGGGTGCCACGATCACACCCATCAACAATGCCTGGGTCAATGATCCCGTGAAAAGGGCTGAGGTAGAAAAACACATTCCGATGAAGCGCGCCGGCACTTCAGAGGAGATGGCCATTGTCACCGCTTTCCTGGCTTCAGACGCCGCAGCGTATATCACCGGTCAAACCCTCTTTGTAGATGGCGGGTTGACTCTGTACCCCGACTTCGCAACGCCCTGGTCTTCCGAATAATTGTTTTCTGAGATTCTGACAAGACAGGAAGGAACCTGCCCCCATGGAACCGATTCGTTTTTCAAGGAGCATTGTCAACCACCCCGAAACCAGCCAATCGAAAGAATGGCTGGTCACTAACGGTATCGGCGGGTACGCCTCTGGCACGATCGCCAATGTCTTGACACGGCGTTACCATGGCTTGCTAACAGCTGCTTTGCGCCCCCCTACTCGGAGAACGTTGCTGATAGCCAAACTTGATGAAATCGCTTCCTATGGCGACCAATCAGTTCCCCTGTTTGCCAACCAATGGGGTGATGGCAGTATCGACCCCAGAGGATTTGTTTACATCGAATCCTTCCACCTGGAAGGCACATTGCCGGTGTGGACCTTTGCAATTGGCGATGCCTTGCTGGAAAAGAGAATCTGGATGCAGCAGGGAGAAAACACAACCTATGTGCAATATTCTCTGAAGAGAGCTTCTGCCCCCATGAATCTGCGAACAAAGGTATTGGTAAACTATCGTGATCATCATAATACCACTGCCGGTCATGGCTGGGTTATGAATGTTCAGCCTGTCAATCACGGCATACGAATACTGCCCTTCTCTGGTGCAACCTCGTTCCAGGTTCTGTGTGCTGAGGCAGCCTGCAAACCCAAACATGTGTGGTATTTTCACTTTGCCCTCTCTAAAGAAGTATACCGTGGATTGGGGGCACTCGATGACCACCTGTTGGCTGCTGAATTTGAGGTAACCCTTCAACTGAACCATCCCATCACGTTCATATTGTCCAGTGAAGATAATCTCAACCTGGACGGGGCGAAAGCTTTGGCAGACAGAAGATACTATGAACAGAAACTGGTTGCTCTGGCACCGGACATACCTGCTCAACTCAAACTGGCAGCTGATCAATTCGTTATCCATCGTGCCACCGAGAATAACCCCGACGGGAAATCCATCATCGCAGGCTATCACTGGTTCAGTGATTGGGGCAGGGACACGATGATCAGCCTGCCAGGGCTCACGCTGGCAACGGGCAGAGCAGACATCACCCGAACCATTCTTAGAACCTATGCTGATTACGTATCTGAGGGAATGCTGCCCAACCGGTTCCCCGATTCAGGAGAAACCCTGGAATACAATACTGTCGATGCCACCTTGTGGTATTTTGAAGCTCTTCATGCTTATTATGTCAGAACCAAAGATATGGATCTCCTCGCCGAAATTTTTCCTGTGCTAGAGAAAATAATCACCCACCATCGACTGGGAACCCGTTACCAGATTCATGTTGATCCGGCAGACGGTTTGCTATATTCTGGCGGAGAGGGGGTGCAGCTGACCTGGATGGATGCGAAAGTTGGCGACAGGGTAATCACACCCCGGACCGGCAAGGCAGTGGAAATCAATGCCCTCTGGTATAACGCGTTAAAAATAATGGCTCTTTTTTCAGAGGTTTTAAAAAAAGAGCCGGCCAGTTATGAGAAAATGGCATCAAAGGTAAAAAAGAGCTTTGACCGATTTTGGTATAGCGAAGGGAATTATCTGTATGACGTCATTGACACCCCTGATGGCCCAGATCACTCGCTGCGGCCAAACCAACTATTTGCGGTTTCATTGACACACAGTCCAATCCCTCGATTCCAACAGAAAATCGTTGTTGATGTTGCTGCTGCTCAGTTGTTAACCGCTCATGGACTGAGGAGCCTGGCACCATCACAACAGGAATATCACGGCGATTATGGCGGTGATATGGTCCACAGAGATCAATCCTATCACCAGGGAACCGTATGGGGATGGCTGATTGGCCCCTTTGTGATCGCACATCTTAAGGTTTATAACGATGCCAACCTGGCCGCGACTTTTCTGTCACCACTACTCGACCAGTTGACAGATTTCGGTGTGGGTAGTATCGGTGAGATATTTGATGGCGATTCGCCCTATCACCCACGCGGATGCATCGCGCAGGCATGGAGCGTAGCCGAAGTTATTCGTTCCTGTGAAGCAATCGGATATTATGGACAAATCACATATGCTCAATGAATAAATGATTAATTTGTTAATCGAGAATGTCAGGATTTACATGGAATAGGCTTAAATCATGAATGCAAATGATTACGAAAACCAATCGCCTTTTCACTTTCGGAAAAAAGATAAATAACCTCTATAATGATGGTGGTTTACCATCTATGGAGGTCTCCTATGCTGCACTGCGGAATCATTGGCTGCGGGCGAATCTGCCCCAATCACTTTGTCACACTCAATCAGCACCCTGATGTTGCCATTCGTTGGCTCTGCGATTTGCAGGTGCACAATACAGCGCCATTTGCCAACTCACTGTCGAACGTGCGAACAACACCGAGTGCAGACGCTGTGTTCAAAGATCCATCCGTAGATTTTGTCAATATTTTGACAGACCATGCCTCTCATTATCTCCTGGCAAAACAGGCACTGCTTGCTGGAAAACACGTAATCGTAGAAAAACCTTTTACCATTGAGCCTGAGCATGCACGCGAACTGGTAGCACTGGCAACCGCTAACCAGCTGAAGATCATTTGCATCTCACAACACCGCTTTGATCCGATGATCAATCAAATCCGTGCTTTGGTTCAAAAAGGCAAATTAGGCACACTATTGCAGGTAAATGGGCGTTTGCTTTGTGGGAGATCTACAGAATATTATTCAGAATCCTACTGGCATGGACGCAGCGCAATTGACGGCGGCTCTGCCCTGATTAACCAGGGCTACCATATGCTTGATATCATCCTGTCGATGGCAGGCATTCCGGCTAAATTGAACGCTTATGCGGCAAGACGTGCGCACGTTGACCTGATTGAAACTGAAGATACCATTTCCCTGCAATGCGTGTTCAATGATGGCGCCTTAGGCTCCTTAAATATCACCAGTGGTTATCAAAAAGAGGAATGGAAGGCTGAGATTGAGATGGTGGGCACCGAAGGCAGGATTGTATTTGACCTCCACAGCCCCCACCAAGCGCCTGTCATTGATGTACAAGACGTAAATCTTAGTGACATCATGCAAACAGTCACCCGCACCTACCAACAGGTAGGCATCGGGTATTATGGCGATTTACATGACCTGCAGATCAAAGACTTCATCAGCAGCCTGATTGAAGATCGCCCTCCCAGCTTTTTGCCACAAAATGCAGTAGATACCGTCACTGTCATTCATCAGGCGTATGCGTCCGCCCATCAAAATGGATTCGCCTGGGGATCGATCAGCTAACGGATTTTGGGAATTTGCCATCCCCTAATTTAATGACCGTAAACCCGTGATTGCGCCATTTATCTGCATCCAACACCTGGACGGCATCAATGACTATACGAGCCGATGATATCGTTGCCATATAGGCGGGCTCAATCGCTTTAAACGGACTATGCCCGACCAGAAAAACAATCATTTCGGCATCATTGACCGCCTCTGAAAGGGAGTGGCAAACATTACCTTTGTTAATGACCGCCTCAGGTTTATTCGGCTCGTATGCTTTGACTTCCGCGCCAAGGTCAGCCAATAATTCGACCACATCGATAGCCGGACTTTCACGGATATCATCCACATTGGCTTTATAGGACAGCCCCAATACCCCAATTTTCTTTTTCTCAACCGTTCCCCCCAGTACCTCCCGTATCAACCGGACAACAAAAGCTGGTTGGCTGTCGTTGACTTCTCGTGCAGTCTTGATCAAGGGCGTCAGTTCGGGGGCTTTTTCAACCAAAAACCACGGATCAACACTGATGCAATGCCCCCCAACCCCCACCCCTGGATTTAAGATTTTCACACGCGGATGTAAATTGGCGATCTGGATGGCTTCCCAGATATTCACGTCAAACCGTTCAGCCAGCCTTGAAAATTCATTGGCGATTGCGATATTTATGTCACGGTAGGTGTTTTCCATCAGCTTTACCATTTCGGCAGTGGTGGCAGTGGTTTGAATGATCTCTCCTCGCACAAAAGTCTTGTAAAGTTCTGCGCCTGCTCTGGCAGAGGCAGCGTCAATTCCGCCGATGACTCTCGCATTTTCAACGAGCTCGTGCAGGATTTTCCCGGGAAGCACTCGTTCGGGTGAATAACAAACCAAAAAATCTTCTCCCGCATGCAACCCGGTCTTTTCCAAAAGCGGTACAACCACTTGCTCTGTTGTCTGCGGCGGTGACGTCGATTCCAACACGACCAGGTTGCCTTTGCGTAAAAAAGGAACGATCGCCTGTGTGGCAGAGCGGACAAATGACAAATCTGCGGTTTTGTCGTCATGAAAAGGCGTGGGAACCGCAATGATAAAGGCATCGGCTTCCTCTGGCTTCATACTCACGCGCAAATTACCACTTGCCAAAGCCTGCTGCACAACACTGTGTAAACCAGGTTCATGAATGTGCAGCTCTCCACGTTGCAGGGTCTCGATGATGTTACGCTTTACATCGACCCCTACCACCTGTAACCCGTGCATGGCGAATGTAGAAGCGGTTGGCAAGCCGATATACCCCATCCCCAGAACGCAAATTTTTGAGAATTTCATAGACCATTTTCCTCTTGTAAGCCAGAAAATAATTGTTTTTGCCAATTTGCCTTACCATTGTACTTGATAAATTGTATTGCTCAACGACAATTGCTCTACTGACAACAACCGTACAGCCCGCATCTCTTTCAGCGAGAAAAACCCCCGTGATATAATCGCAAGTGTTTACCAACTTGAAGGAAACCCATGCAATCTGTTCCTGCTCTTGAATGGCATTTATACCAGCAAATGTATCTGATACGCCGCACAGAAGAGACCTTGTTGGATCTTTTCTCACAGGGGCTATTATTCGGCACCGTTCATACCTGCATCGGGCAGGAAGCCATCGCGGTCGGTGTGGTGAACGCCATTGACAAAAGCAAAGACGTGATCTGGTCAAATCATCGCGGACATGGCCATTTTCTAGCCTATTGTGACAATATAGAAGGCCTCATTGCCGAAGTCATGGGCAAAGAAACTGGCGTGTGCCGTGGCATTGGCGGGTCACAACACTTACATTACAACAACTTTTATACCAACGGCATTCTGGGCGGTACCGTTGCCTGTGCAGTAGGTTCCGCAATGGCAGAGAAGAAGAAAAATAGTGGTGCAATAACGGTTGTTTTCCTTGGTGACGGTGCCATGGGTGAAGGCATTGTTTATGAAAGCCTCAACATGGCTTCACTATGGAAATTACCGGTTCTCTTTGTCTTAGAACACAATCAATACGCCCAGACCACCCCCACCAGTCTGGCGCATACCGGCGACTTAAGCAACCGCCCCAAAGCTTTCGGCATAGAAACGCGTGAGATCAAAGCCGACAATGTCATCAGTGTGAACAGATTGGCACAGGAGTGTGCCCACAAAGTCCGCACCCAGCAAAAACCGCTGTTCATTACCATGCACACCTACCGCTTCGCTCCCCACAGCAAAGGTGATGATGTCCGGCCGGCCGCAGAGATCGAAACCGCCAAAAGGTCAGACCCATTAACACATCTGCGTTGGGCACTGGCGCAAATCAATGAGCGCCGGGTGGCATCTATCGAGAATGAAGTGGATATGCGCATTATTGAAGCGGTGGAAACAGCGAAACAGCAGTTGGTTCTGGCACCCGAGATGTTTTTTGAGGGAAGGCAGCCATGACCACCTACTTAGGAAGCCTGCAACTGCACCTGCAACAACTCTTGTCAGTCGACTCGACCGTGCTTGTAATGGGTGAAGATATTCTTGATCCCTATGGCGGCGCTTTCAAAGTCACCAAAGGTCTCTCCACCAAATTCCCAGACCGCGTCATCACCACGCCGATCAGCGAAGCTGGCTTTATTGGCGTCGCAAACGGCATGGCTTTACGTGGCTTGAAACCCATTGTGGAGATCATGTTTGGCGACTTTATCACCCTTGGCGCTGATCAGATTATTAACTATGCCGCCAAATTCGCCGCTATGTATCAATCAGCCCTTGATTACCACCTGGTCATACGTATGCCGGTTGGCGGCGGCAGAGGTTACGGCCCCACACACAGCCAATGCTTGGAAAAATTATTTCTTGGCATCCCCCACATCACCATTCTTGCGCCATCTATTTACCATGATCCGGGGTTGTTGTTGGCATCTGCGATACAACAACCAGGCCCTGCGTTATTTTTGGAACACAAACTTCTCTACAGCCAGGAACTCATCACGCCAGCCAATTCAGCCTTCGCTGTTGACCTGAGTGACGAATCATTTCCTTTGGTTAGGTTAACCAATAACACAGAAAAAACCGCTGACCTTACCCTGATAACCTACGGCGGTGCGCTTTGGCTGCCAGCTTTGCTACAAAAAATGGCAGAGGAAGAAATCTGGTTGGACGTTCTGATACCATCCTCTCTTAACCAGAAAGCCCACCCATCCATATCTGCTTCAGCCAGCCATACCGGCCGGGTTGTCATTGTGGAAGAAGGTGCCGGCCCCTTCGGTTGGGGCGCGCAAATTGCATACGACCTGCAACATGCAATGTTAAACCGTTTGACCGCGCCGATCGCCGTAATCCATGCTGAAAATACAATCATCCCTGCCACCCAGGCTTTGGAGCAATTGCATTTACCGAATCTGCAAAGAATTGAACAGAAAATCTACGAGGTACTGTCATGAGTGTTTTGCTGTATGCTCCCATGGTGAATGTCAATGAAGAACAAATGAACCTGGTTGAATGGCACAAGCAACCCAAGGAATTCGTCAATAAGGGTGAATTATTAGCAACCTTTGAAACCACCAAATCCACCTACGATTTTCATGCCACAGACTCAGGCTTTTTCGTCCCGTTAGTCGAAGCAGGCAGTCAGGTCACCGTTGGTGAGGTGATTGCTGCCTTAACAGACCAACCAGATGAGGATATTCAAACTCTTCTACCATCGGAGACTGAAAAATTAGAAGCGAAACCCCACTCTCTGCAACAAACCGCTGGTAATCGTTGGACCAGGAAAGCTGAAATTCTCGCCAAGAGACACAACGTCCCCCCACAGGAGATGGAAAGCTTGACATCTGCCGACGTTCGGATAACAGAAGAAGTCGTGCAGGCTTATCTGCAACAGAAATCGACAACCACTGGTAAACAAGCCAACCAGGGGTTTTCCAATGCCACTGAACTCATTTTGATTCTGGGCGGTGGCAATGTAGCCTGTCTCGTGTTGGACATTCTTGCCAGGATTCCACAGCAAACCGCCGTGGCTATTCTTGACGACAATCCTGCCCTGCAAAATACCACCGTTATGGGTGTGCCAGTGTTGGGTAACCTGGATAGAGCCAAATCTCTTTTTGACCAGAATTTCTTCGACAAAGCCGCCCTCGCAGTCGGTATTTTACCTGCGCGGCGTGAGTTGTTTGAGAAACTTTCCAACCTGGGCATCCCCTTCGCCAACATTATCGATCCCTCCGCCATCATTGGTGTCAATGCAAGCATGGGAATTGGCAACATGATTATGGCATTCTGCCGGCTGGGGCCTGAGTCGCAAATAGGAGATAATAATTTTCTCTCTGCGTATGCGAATATTGAACACCACAATCGCATGGGTTCACACTGCACTTTCGGACCCGGTGTCGCCATGTCGGGCGGGGTTACCATCGGCAACAGTGTTCGCTTCGGTACTGGAATATTCATCGAACCCAGACTCACCATCGGAAACAATGCTGTGATCGCTTCGGGCGTAACCTTAACCGCCGACGTCCCTGAGAACACAGTCGTGCGAGCCAAAGCAAATTTTCACTGGTAGACCACCGTGTTATAATCCAAAGCAACGAACTATCTGTCACTGCTATACTCGCAGACAAAGGATTTTGGTGAACTCATGCGTCAGGTCACATACAATGACTCTATCAGTGATTTAGAAATTCACCCGCCTGGCACGTATCAGCCTTTTCGTGAACTTGCCCGTGAAAGTGCTTTCGCCCTTGACAGTTCTCAATTCGTAGAATTAACAACATGCCCCGCTTGTGGCAGCGAAAAAGTTACCCCGGCATTTGACAAATGGCGCTTTCATTATGCTGAATGCCAGCAATGTGCCTCGCTTTTTATTGGCAATCGGCCCAACCTGAACCAGCTTTCCTGGTACCTGAATGAATCACCCGCGGCGCTTTATCGGCAATCCACTTCGTATTTGCAGACCATGCAGACAAATTACAAACGTCTGTCTGCCTACCGTGCCAGCTGGATCGATTCGATCGCCATTCGAATTCCAAAAAGAAAAACCACAGCGATCCTCGATCTGGAAACCCGTTCCGCAGATTTCCTTGCGTTGTTTGGCCAACAATCACAATGGGAGGTTTTATCAGTTGCGCCCAGGTTTGCACCTGAGTCAGACGAGCAAAGCCAGGCTTATAATTCTCTTGACGATGTTAACGATGAATCTGTCAGTATTTTTACCGCCTTTGACATCCTCGAACATCAATACTCACCCCATAAATTTTTCGAATCCATTCGGAAGAAATTGCAGTCTGGTGGTTTCTTCCTGATGACCACCCGTGTGGGCAGTGGTTTTGATATCCAGACCCTGGGAAAACACTGCCCGACCATTGTGCCCATCGAACACCTGAACCTGCTATCAGTAGAAGGTATCAAGTTTTTATTGCGTGAACACAATTTCTCAATCTTCGAAATATCAACGCCCGGTCAGCTGGATGTCGAAACCGTCACTGCTACATACCAACAAAAACCTGGACTGCAGTTGCCAAAAAGTGTCAAATACTTCTTTGACAACCGCGATGACCTGGCAAAACAAAATTTACAGTATTTCCTCCAGGCGAATTTGTTAAGTTCGCATCTGCGTCTGGTGGCACAAAAAAAGGATTGAACTTATGGCTGATCTGGTTACTTTATTTAATGCCACCCAATCAAGCGCCGAATTTGCCAGCGCATACATCGCCTATCTATCAGACATCCTCCAGTCTATTGATGTCTCCCTCATCGAGCAAATCATAGACACGTTCTCGAATGCCGCGGAGAACGAGAAAACCATTTACTTCCTCGGCAACGGCGGTAGCGCGGTAACTGCCACTCATTTTGCATCCGATATGGCCGTAAACACCCGCACCAACCAGCACAAACCCTTACGGGCTGTTTCACTGGTGGATAATCTGGCATTACTCACCGCTGTCAGTAACGATGAGGGATTTGAAAACATTTTCATACGCCAATTGGAGATTTTTATGCAGCCTGGAGATGTAGTGGTGGGTCTGTCGGTCAGTGGTAACAGCCCCAATGTCGTCCATGCCTGTCAATTTGCCAAAGACAACGGAGCGACTGTGATTGCCTGCACAGGATTCAATGGCGGTAAAATTGGTATTCTGGCTGATATTCACTTTCATATACCCACCCCATTGGGTGAATATGGACCGGTAGAAGATATCTTCCAAATTCTTGATCACCTGATCTATACCTATCTGCGCCTGTCAAGGGTTGGTTCTCTTTCCCATTGACCTGAAATCAATCATGCTATCAAAGCTCTCACTACACCCAAAAAAGAAACCATTCAAGCTGCCCATTAAAGTGGGTATTGTTGGTATGGGAAAAATGGGTGGAATTCGTTACGAGGAAGCAATTAAGAATCCCAACCTCTCTGTTGCTGCCCTGTGTGACGTTGTTCCTGGTTTGCAAAAAACCTATCCAGACCAGATTATCTATGATGATTACCGCAAGTTGATTGATGAGGCAGACATTGATGCGGTCATCATCTGTACCTACAATCACATCGCGCCACTGGTTGTCAAGGCAGCGCTGAAGGCGGGAAAGCATGTCTTCTGTGAGAAGCCGCCAGCGCGCACAATTGAAGAAATGCTATCGGTGATCGAGGTAGAACAAGCCCATCCCGAATTGGTCTTAATGTATGGATTCAACCACCGCAAACATTATTCCATCATGGAGGCCAAAAGCATTATCGATGCCGGCCATTTCGGCAATATCTTATGGATGCGTGGGGTGTATGGGAAGGCTGGAGGTCTGTATTTCCCCGAATCCTGGCGCAACGATGTTGAATTGTCAGGCGGGGGAATTTTGATCGACCAGGGCATCCACATGGTGGATTTGTTCTTGTATTTTTGCGGTGATTTCCAGCATGTTCAAAGCCTCACCACCAGCTCTTACTGGCAGGTGCCGGTAGAGGACAATGCCTTCGCTATTTTACGCAACGACAACAACCAGGTGGCGCTGCTGCATTCATCAGCCACCCAATGGAAACACACTTTTTCGCTTGAAATCTGCCTTCAGAATGGGTATATACACCTGAACGGCATTCTGTCATCTACCAGAAGCTATGGAGACGAAACTTTGACCTATGCGCGGCGGGAGTTTGAAAACAAGACCCGCTCATTGGGAAAACCCCGCGAGGAAACCATCTACTTTGGCATCGATGATTCGTGGCGCCTTGAATTTGAAGATTTTGTCGCCGCCATCATCAATGACCAACCATTAGCATCCGGTAATTCTGCGGACGCCCTGCGCGCATTGGCATTGGTTCACCAAATTTATGCCAACAGCCCGGTCTGATATAATTCTGCCAGTCATTATGGATAAATTACATTTACACCCCCATCAGCAGATAGTCTCACGCACAGACCGGTTGCACATCAAAAGCCATCAACCCGCTGTATTGTGGTTCACCGGCCTTTCAGGCAGCGGGAAATCAACCATTGCCAATCTGGTCGAATGCCAACTGAATCATACCTATCTTGCCCATACCACGTTGCTGGATGGCGACACAGTTCGCACCGGGTTGAACAAAGACCTGACTTTCAGCGAAACAGACCGCCATGAAAACATCCGCCGCATTGGCGAAGTGTGCAAATTGTTCAACCAGGCTGGTTTATTGGTGTTAACCGCCTTTATCAGCCCTTTACACGCTGACAGAGACCAGATAAGGGCACTGCTGCCCGCCGGCGAATTTATTGAAATATTCGTTGATTGTCCCCTGCAGGTTTGCGAGCAGCGCGACCCCAAAGGACTGTACCAAAAAGCGCGTGCCGGAATTATCACCAACTTCACCGGCATTGATGCTGCCTATGAACCTCCACAACATCCTGAAATCCACCTGTTTTCCGCAGAAAAGACCCCCGAACAATGCGCTCAGGATGTGATAGACTACCTGTGCGAAAAGAACATAATTCATCACAGTATCAATCCAAAGCAATGACGGGAAACCACATGGATCATTTACAGGAATTAGAAAACATCTCCGTTTACATATTTCGTGAGGCCTATGCCAATTTCAAAAACCTTGGCATGTTATGGTCAATGGGCAAAGATTCGACTGTACTGCTGTGGCTGGCACGCAAAGCATTCTATGGCCACGTTCCTTTCCCACTGATCCATATCGACACACATTTCAAAATTCCCGAAATGATCGAATACCGTGACCGCATCGTTCGCGAGTGGAAGATCAATATGGTCGTCGGCAGCAATGAGCAGGCATTGGAAAGTAAACAGACCTTCCCCGATGGCGCTATTGACCGAATCAGCTGCTGCCAGTTGTTGAAATCCGAAGCTCTACGCGGTGTACTCACCGGCGATGGCGTTCGTTATCGCTTCAACCATGCCCTCGGAGAATACCAGCGTGAGGAGAACCCGGAACCATTTACCGGCGTCATCGTTGGCGCCCGCGCTGATGAAGAAGGCTCTCGCTCTAAAGAACGCTATTTCTCACCGCGCGACCGTCAGAATGAGTGGCACATCGCGGAACAACCCCCTGAATTTTGGAATCAATACAAAACCGATTTTGCCACCGGCACCAATGTCCGCATCCACCCCTTGTTAGATTGGACTGAGATCAATATCTGGGAGTACATCGAAAGAGAAAAAATCCCCACCGTTTCTCTATATTACAACCAGGGTGAAGGCACCCGTTACCGTTCTCTGGGTTGCTATCCCTGCACTTTTCCGGTCAAATCAGAAGCACGCAATGTGCGCGAGATCATCGAAGAACTAAAGACAGGCCGATTCTCCAAAATTGCAGAACGTGAAGGCCGTGCGCAGGACAAAGAAGATGGCGGAGGTCTGGAATCATTACGACGTGAAGGATACATGTAAACATGGCAGCAAGCACCGAACCAACCAATAACGAACAAATGAACATCGTTTTTGTCGGCCATGTCGATCATGGGAAAAGCACCGTGGTCGGCAGGTTGCTGGCCGAAACCGGCTCTCTGCCTGATGGAAAATTGGAGCAAATCCAGGCACGATGTGAACGCGAGTCACAGCCTTTCGAATACGCTTATCTGATTGATGCACTGAAGGAAGAACAGGCACAATCGATCACCATCGATGCAGCCCGCGTCTTTTTCCATTCAAACAAACGCCATTACATCATCATCGATGCCCCTGGCCATATCGAATTCATCAAAAACATGGTAACTGGCGCCTCTCGTGCTGAAGCGGCCGTGCTGGTCATCGATGCCAAAGAAGGCGTGCAGGAAAACTCGCGCCGCCACGGCTATTTGTTATGGATGCTGGGTATCCGCCAGATTGTAGTATTGATCAATAAAATGGACCTGGTCGATTTTGATGAAGGGGTGTTCAACAACGTAGTTGCAGATTATCAGCAATTTTTGGATGAATTGGGCATCAAACCTATGTTCTACATCCCGGTCAGCGGCATGCAGGGCGCAAATATTGCGGTTCACAACGAGGATACTGCCTGGTATCAGGCCGAGACTTTATTGGACGCGTTGGATTCGTTCCAGAAAGCCTCTCCGCCAGTCGATCTACCCTTCCGCATGCCTGTGCAGGATATTTACAAGTTCACACAATATGGTGATTCACGCCGTATCGTCGCCGGTAGCGTCTCGTCAGGAAAACTGGCGATTGGCGACCGGGTTATCTTCTATCCATCAGGAAAAGTATCCACTGTTAACTCTTTTGAAGCCTACGCGGCTGAACAGCCTGGTGAAGTCATCAGTGGCTCCGCCACCGGCTTCACCCTGACCAAACAAATTTACATCCAGCGCGGCGAAATCGCCAGCAAAGTGGACGAACCACCCCCCTATGTTTCAAAACGACTGCGTGTCAGTTTGGTCTGGCTGGGGCAAAAACCCATGGTTCCCCAAAAGCAATATCATTTGAAACTGGGCACCGCCAAGGTCCGCTGCACCATCGAGCACATCGATAAGATCATTGACGCCTCCGATTATTCAAGCACGGAAAAAGACCGCATCGAACATCATGATGTCGCTCAATGCGTCCTTCTGCTTCACGCCCCCATCGCTTGCGATCTCTCAGAAAGCCTGGCTGACACCAGCCGTTTTGTCATCGTCGATGACTATGAAATCCGCGGTGGCGGCATCGTTTTGGAAGCCTTGCCCGATGAAGGAAGTCAAATTCGCGAAGCTGTCTTTTTACGTGAACGCAAATGGATCGACAGCGCCGTTTCAATGTACCAGCGTTCAGAGCGTTACAACCAGCGCTCATGCTTGATCATCGTCACCGGCACAGAAGAAAGCCGGCGCAAAGAAGTAGCCCATCAATTGGAGAAATCCCTCTTTCAATCGGGAAAATTCGTGTACTTTTTGGGCATCGGCTCCGTGATTTATGGGGTAGATGCAGACCTTAAGTTGTTTACCGCCACCGATGACCCGCAGGAACACATGCGCCGTCTGGCAGAAATTGCCCACATCTTCATCGATGCCGGGCTTATTTTGATTGTTACAGCACGCGAAATTGACCAGGCTGACCTCAATCTGATCCGGTCCAGCATTGGTAATGAACGAGTAGAAGTGGTGTGGAATGGCAGTCGGGTTACAACGGACATCAATCCCGATTTTCAAATTGATGACGACGATGATCTCAACACTTCAGTGACATCGATCAAGGGTCTGTTGATGGAACACGGGGTTATTTTCGCCCCTTAAGATTGACGCTCAGATCCGCTACTTATGATTTGTTCTGCTCTATAGCCTGTAACTTTTCTTCAAGGGCATCGATCTGGTCGATTAATCGCTGCAAATCCTGCAAAGTTGCGGCAGGTTGGTCATCTTCAGTTTTCACCAGGGCCGGATGAAGGCGTGGATCAGTCAACATATCTACCAACCTTTTTCTTTCCATCTCACTGATGCGGTTCTGCTTCTTTAAGGTTTGCAATCTGCGTTCGACTTCATTATCCGTGTAATTAATCGGATCCAAAAAGGCACGGATGCTCTCACTCATCGTATGAATGGTCAACCCGCTTAGTTGCACCATGCGCTGCAACAGAACCTGAGGGATGCTTCCCAGATCTTGTTTCTCTTGTTGCGCCAAAATCTGTGTCAGCGTTGCCGTGGTAATATCTTCCCCGCTGGCATGGTCAATCACCTGTACTTCATTCCCTTCTTGCATATATTGAGCTATATCTTCCAGCGTAACATAGCTGCGCGTATTGGTATTATACAACTTGCGGTTTGCATAGCGTTTAATTGTGACCATACCGGCCTCCTAAAGAACTACAGGCAGGGGAATTCCCTGCCTGTAGTTATACCAGCTTTTTTCGGTAAATCTTGTGATTACTTTGCGGATTGCACCTTATCTAATTTTTCAGAAAGAGAATCAAGCTTTTCCTGCAGCGCATCTACATCTGCTTTGGTAGCAACTTTGATGGTGTTGCTGCGGCGGATTTTGCTGATGGTTTCTTTGGCCTCGGTCTCACGTTTGTCAACAATTTCTTTGATCAACTCTCGCGCCTCGTTCTCCGCCATCTCGCCGCGTTCAACCAGGCGGTTGATGAGCCCTACGACCTCTTCTTCAGCAACAACAGCCGCGCCTATCGCCGCAAGAAAAACGCGACGGAAAAGACCGCCCACCGTTTTGCTGGTTTCTTTGGCGGTATCAACCACCATTTCGGCTGCATGCTCGATGTTCCTCTTCTCTTCTTCAAATACATTGGATTTTTGTTCAGTTTTCGCCATTCGATTCCTCCATAGATTGATGGTTATGTTCATATTATAACGCATTGCGTCATAATAGCAAGCAAAAAAAGCAAAAAGCCACACAATTCTTGCCCAGAGACACAACTCAAAGTTTATTTAGAAGGTTTTCCGTGTAAAATGAAAGCATGCTAAACAACCTGCCCCCCATCAGGAACCTGCGCCGTTGGCGCGAGTTGCAGGCAATTCTTTTTCGATACGGTTTTGACTTCCTGATCGACACCAAAGAAGTCAGGACCATCCAATCGACTCTGAGAACCTTGCATCTGCCTGTGTCTATTCCCGAATCAAAACTCCATGAGCTGAGCACCCCGGAACGAGTACGCCGCATGCTGCAAGATATGGGGCCGACGTATGTCAAGCTGGGGCAAATCCTTTCCAGCCGTTCTGACTTTCTGCCAGATACGTGGGTGCAGGAATTATCCAAGTTGCAGGATGCTGTGCCGGCTTTTTCTTTCGAGGAAGTGGAACATATCCTTGAAGAAGAAATTGGCACAATTGAACAGTCCTTTTTATTCGTTGACCCTGAGCCGATCGCAGCTGCTTCCATTGGGCAGGTACACTACGCCATCCTTAATGATTTCAGTCAAGTTGTGATCAAGGTCCAGCGGCCTAACATAGAAGCCAAAATCCAATCCGACCTGGAATTCGTGCGCGACGTTGCTAAATTACTGCACAACTCAGTCGATTGGGGCAAGAAATACGGTGTCGTCGGCCTGGCTGAAGAATTGATCCGAACCTTGATGGATGAATTGGATTACAACATTGAAGCCACCAATGCTGATCGGCTCCGCCGCAACATGGAAAAATTTCCCGAAATTCACGTCCCCTTTGTCTACTGGGATTACACCACCAAACGAGTATTGACCATGGAAGCCATTGATGGATACAAAATTAATGATCTTGAAAGTATCGCCACCCTTGACATTGACCGGGTGGGGCTTTCCAAAATCTTCATGCATTCGATTCTGCACCAGGCTTTTATCAATGGTTTCTTCCATGCCGACCCTCATCCCGGCAATTTAATGGTTGAGAAAAAAACCAAACGACTGGTGTATCTGGATACCGGCATGATGGGCAGCCTGCTGCCAGAACAACGCAATGCAATCGGTGAAGTGGTGCAGGCGATCATCAGGCGCGATACAGAGGAGATTCTGCGACTGGCTTTAATTTTAGGGACACCTTTTCAGCAGATAAATGAGAACAAGCTCCGCCGCGACATGGATCACATGATCAATCACTACCTGGAAGCCCCCTTGGAACGGCTGGAGGTCACCCGCCTGCTCAGTGAAATTCTGGTCATGATCTTCGAAGCCGGCATCCGCCTGCCTCCAGTGCTGGGTGTGTCTGCCAAAGCCTTGCTGCAAGCAGAAGATGTAGCCCGTGTGTTAAACCCTGATGTGGTTGTGGTCGAGGTGATGAAAGACGTTGCCTACAGTGTTTACCTCCACCAGATCAACCCCGTCAACACTTTCTGGCAGACCGTGAGTCTGGCCAAAGATACCCGTGATCTGGTCCGTGTGCTTCCGCGATCCATCACCAAAATTCTCACCAATTTGGTGCAGGGTGAACTCAAGGTAGGCATTCAAATCCTGGAACTCAGTGACATTATTTCCAACATTCTCATCATAGCCAACCGTTTGATTATGGGAGTCGTGCTGGTTGGCATGCTGGTTGGTTCCGCCCTTGCGATGAGTGTCCCGCGCTCCGATACACTCACGATTGTTCCCATTATCGGCGTCATTGGCTTTGTGATTGCCCTCAGTATCAGTTTAATGATGGTCCTGCAGGTCTGGAACACCATTGGGAAGACACGCCGCTGGTCACGCCGCCGTAAAAAAGATGAGAACAAACCCCTCGATTAGGTTCCTAACGCTTCGGTTTGGGTTTGTTGGTTGGTTTTGAGAAGGGCTTCTTGCCATTTCTGCTGGGAAATTTTCTTCGGCTTGAGGGAGGTTCAACGAAAGATTTTCCACTTCTCAGTGCATTGACCTCTTCAACCGACAAAAACCGCCAATCCTTTGGCTTCATGTTGCCCAAAGTCAAGGTGCCAATACGGGTGCGGATAATTCTCACGACCGGCAGCCCCAGCAAACGGCAAGTCTCGCGGATCTGGCGTTTGCGGCCTTCCGAAAGGATCACCTGCAGCCAGGCGCCTTTACCATGAACCTTGGTCACTTTGACTTTCGCACCACGCGTGCGATAGCCATCTTCCATGACAATACCGCGCCTGAATTTCTGCAGTTGTTCATCGTCAGGGCGCACAGCGACCAGCACCGCATACTCTTTTTCATGCCCAAAACGCGGATGAGACAACTGCTGTTTCAGATCGCCGTCATTGGTCAGCAGTATCAACCCTTCGCTTTCAAAATCAAGCCTGCCCACAGAAAACAAATGGTCAGAATCAGGGACGACATCATGGATGGTGGGACGGTGCTCGTTTTTGGGCTCACGGTCAGAGAGCATTTTCCGTGGCTTGTAGAGTGCGATATATACCTTCTGTTCAATGGCTGGTATCTCTCGATTGTCTATCTGAATGGCGTCCTTCACAGGGTCAGCTTTGTCACCCAACACAGCCACTTTGCCATTGACCTTCACCCGGCCAGCTTCAATAAACGCCTCACAGGCTCTTCTTGATCCGAAGCCTGCCTGCGCCAATATTTTCTGAACTCTCTCCTGCATGGAATAACCTTCCTAATCTTTCAGCAACTGACCATTGCCGTTGCGGTTCCCATTTTCATGGATGTCATCCTGCACAAACTTCGGCATCTCCGCAATTGAGGTCAATCCAAAGTGCTGCAGGAATTCCAGTGTTGTGGCATACAACACTGGCCTGCCAGGTGTTTCATCTCGCCCTACTTCTTCTACCAACCCCTTATTCAGCAAGGTACGGATAACCCCGTCACTATTCACGCCGCGGATAGCATCGATGGCAGGTCGCGTTATCGGTTGCCGGTAACAGACAATGGTCAGGGTTTCGATGGCCGCCCGGCTCAATTTTGAATACGAATCAAGTCCCAGAAATTTCTCAACTGCGTGGGCTTGCTCTGGTGAGGTTGTCAATTGTATTCTACCGCGGCTTTTTTGCAACGACAGGCCGCTGTTAATATACTTTTCTGCCAGCATCGATAATGCTGCATCAACCATCGATTCGGTTTGACCGACAGCCGAGGCAATTTGAGCCGCAGAAACCGGTTCACCTGCCACAAACAGAATCGCTTCAACCGCCGCCAACAGACTGAGATAGGAAGAATCATCCACTGCTGTCTGAGTACCTTCAATCAAATCGCTCATGCTATAATACTACCCATGAAATCACTGAATCTCAACAAAAAACCACTGTTGTTAATATCTATCATAATAACACTTGTAACCCTCGCCTGTCGTGCTGCTGCCGACATACCGTCCGCCAGTGCCTTTCCTGCTCCAGAAGTTTCCCAGCAAAGCGCTGACAAAGTGGAAGCCTTGTTAGAAGATGTTCAGGAACAAAGCGGATCTTTTGCTTTCACCATCACCGACCAGGAAATGACCTCTTATCTTACACTCAAAATGGCGGAAAATCAAGAAAGCCCGCCGATTGAGAACCTCAATGTCGTTTTTTCAGACAACCAGGTATTCGTGTATGGGGATGTATTTGTGCAAAACTTGGGTATGAAACTGCCTGCCGTGCTTGCTATCGCAGGCAGAGTTGACACAAATGGAACCCTGCAATTCGAGCTGATCTCCGCCCAGGTGGGCAAAATCAATATGCCTGCCTTTGTACAAGATCAAATTTCGAAGGTAACCACAGGGGCGATGAATTCGCAATTTTCCAAGTATTTGAGTGGATATCGTATTGACAATCTGTATATTGACCAGGGCATGCTCACCGTTTCAGGCGGAAAACGTTAATCACCCGACATGAATGCTTTACGTAAGATTCTGAGAACATTCACCATCACCTGTCTACTGCTGGGCGCTGTTCTCGCCAGCTGTACGGCGGGGGCAAATGCCAGCGAACAAGCTCGCATAGCCACGATCATTGTTGATGGGACAAGTATAGAAAGCGCTTTTAATATAGGTGATTCTGTGTTAAACGTACTGGACAAAGCTGGTGTATCTCTTGGAAATCAAGACCAGGTTGAGCCCCCCTCCTTCACCATCTTGACTCGTGATACCACCATCAACATCGTGCGGGTAACTGAAGAATTCATCACCACTGAAGAAACCATTCCGTTTACCAGCCAGACGGTTAAGAATGAAACCCTGCCAGAAGGCCAGACACTTCTGATTCAAAAAGGTCAAAATGGCACATTGGCGATCACTACCAGAGTGGTGTATGAAGACAACATTGAAACAATGCGTTCAGAATATACCCGCATAATAACAGAAGCCGCCAAGCCTGAAATTGTCATGGTTGGCGTGCAGACTCCCTTCAGCCCCATTCCTATCGAAGGGAAGATCGCCTACATTACCACCGGCAATGCCTGGTTGATGGAGACCAACACCGGCAATCGCCGCCCTGTGGTCACCACGGGTGATCTGGATGGCCACATTTTAGAAATATCAACAGACGGTCAATGGCTCCTATTTTCAAGATCAGTGGAGGAAGAAGAGACTGACAATATCAACGCTCTTTTTGTCGTCGATCTTACCAATCAAACGGCTGAACCATTCGCCATAAATGCAAAAAATGTAATTCATTTTGCCGACTGGGTGCCTGGAAAAACCCGTACAATTACTTACTCGACCGTTGAACCCAGAGGGGCTACGGATTGGTTGGCGAATAATGACCTTTACCAGGTTACTTTTACCGCGGCTGGCGCGGTGTTAACCAACGAACCCATCCTTGACACATCCAAAGTAGGAGTAAATTTCTGGTGGGGTACCGATTTTGCCTGGTCAGCCGATGGCTCACGTATAGCCTATGCCAAGCCAGATTCAATCGGATTGGTGAATGTCAATGGCGGGACTATCCAACCCCTCTATACCTACACTCCTTATGAACCAAACCTCGATTGGCGCTGGTTGGCTCCGCTGGCATGGTCACCTGACTACAACGCCCTCTTTACTGTTCGCCACAAT
>Ga0334889_1002223_pt1 | contig 22543 bp, 25 predicted proteins | sample GraSluR1_MG_2_FD_207222 | JGI IMG/M metagenome (GOLD analysis project Ga0334889, IMG submission 207222) | Sludge microbial communities from methane-producing bioreactor in Wageningen University, Netherlands - Granular Sludge_8_08-R1 | ecosystem: Engineered > Bioreactor > Anaerobic > Unclassified... | reverse complement strand
TTATCTCCGTGTTGCGCGAATACTCCGCTCTCAAGATGGAAGGAGCGGGAGCGGACGTTCCTCTTGAACCGGTGGCGGGAGAAGAATTGCTTACGGTAATTTCAAACATCGTCAGCGATCTTGGATTACGATCGAATATGGTCAGCTTGAGCACGGCCGCGGCACGAGGCGCAAGAAATGCTGTTTCCATAACTCTTGAAGGATTATCCGCTGAAAATCTTGCAACTTTTTTGCAGGAGGTCGATCGGCGGGGTATCATCGCTTTTTCAGCCGATCTCAGAGCGATCAGGACAGATGAGGAAAAAAGAACCCTTACCGTCTTTTTGCTGTTGGGAGGCGCATCATGAGACGCTTCCTTTTTGCTTCTCTGATGACGATCACCGCTGTTTTCTCCTTTCTCGTCGGTCTATACCTTTTCTTCCCCAGAGACGCCGCGCTCGGTTATTTCTGGCAAAAGGGCGTCCTTGCGGCCGCCGAAAAAGGGATAACGTTGGAATCCGCAGCATTGAGCATGGAAGGAACTCTTCCATTCCATGTCGTCTTGCGGAACGTTCGTCTTGCCGCTCCTTTAGCCTCTGCGGAGGCCTCGGTAGTGAGGGTGGTTCCGCTTTTTCTCGAGAGCGTGTTCTCTTTTGCTCCGACGGCGGAGATCCATGTGGAAACGCTCACCATGACGCTTCCGCTTCCCGGACAGCCGCCATTGGTTTTTTCCACCTTTTCTTCTAAAGGGAGCGTATATCCTGCGGGTATCAAACTTTCGGCGATACGAAGCGCCGGAGATCTCTTGATTTCGGGAGAACTCACGGTAAACCCGAGTACCGCCAGGTTGGATGAGGCGGATCTCGCCATTTCCGGCGAACGGGCTGCCTTGCTCGAATATGCGAAGACAATGCTCCCTTTGAAGAAAGAAGCGTCCGGAGGTTGGACTTTGAAAAGAAAAGGAGGCGAAAACAAGTGAAACTCAACGTTCATTCTTCGTCGCCGGGACGATTTTTTCATTTCATTTCCCGGTCTCGTATGGAACGCCTTATTCTCTTATGCTTCCGTGTCGCTATTGTATCGTTTGTCTTCGGTATGTTCGGCTATTGCGCGGCGACAGCGCTTGGCGAATACTTTTTTGTTGGAACGGCGAAGGGGGCTCGCGCGCTGCTCTCCTCCCCCTCGTCGCGCACCCTGCTCAAAGAGACCGCCGGCGGACGGTCTTCGACTCTGAAGGAGTTCGTCGAAGGAGACCCTTTTCTTGCGCACGTCCCGACCGTCGACGAGGAGGGCGATCGTGAGATCACGGCGGGCGAACTGTATGATCTTGAAGGGGTTCGTCTTACAGGTACTATCCCCGGTATTTCCGTTTGGATAAAAGAGGAAGGAAAACCGCAGACGGTAGTTTTAAAAGGGCAGTCTCTTAAAGGATACGAGCTTACCGCCGTGGAAGAGGATAGAATCGTCCTCCAGAAAGGACAAGCGACATTGACGGTGTTGCTCCGGTACAGCTCGCAACCGGTGAACGGAAAAACCGCAGCCTCCGCTGCGAAACCCGTCCGCCGAACTGTAGCTGCGGCCCGGCCCGGACAACAGGGGGCCATATCGAGAGAGATGGTGAATCAGCTCTTGATGGATCCTCTCGAGGAGATGAAAAAGTTCCGCCTGCGTCCGAAGTTCGACGGAGAATCCGCTCAGGGAGTCGAAGTGCAATGGTTGGATGAAAATAGTATTCTGACATCTCTCGGTGTTCAGAAAGGAGACGTCGTCCAATCCGTGAATGGTGTGCAGATACGGAACATGGGCGACATCGTCAATGTCATTAACTCGCTTATGAGCGGAAATACGTTCGATGTTCAGGTTATCCGGGGCGGTCAGCCGGAGATGCTGAATTACAATATAAAGTGAGGAGCGAACAGGGCATGAAAAGACGGAACGCCTTCACACTTCTCGAAGTAATGGTTGCCGTTGCAATACTTGGGCTTTCTGTCGCAGGGAGCCTTCGTCTGGTGACTTTATCTGTTCGCACGCTTGAGGACGTTCGGTACGAGCGCCGCAACCTCGCTTTAGCACGTGCCCTTTGGTTGACCGCTTCATCCGGCAAGCTCGGTGAGCGAGGGAGAGAACGAGAGTACTCATGGGAGACGGAGCGTTTTTCCTTCGAGCGCCAGTCGGATGTCCCCGAAGGATTTTTCTGTCGGAAGGTCGTGCTCTCCCAAGCCGACCCTGCGTCCTCCCGTTCGGAGAGAACGAAAGAACCTTTCGTTTTTTTCGTCCCGGACATGAAGATTGAAAAGGAGAGAACAGAATGAACCGCACCGTACGAATATTTATTATTTTAAGTCTTTGTGTACTTTTCATCCCCGGGGCGTCGCTTTTTGCGCAGGCTCAGGAGGGGGAAAAAGCGTCGGACGACGAGTTCGCTCTTCTTGAATCGGCGCGGTTGATGCGTGCTTCCGGAAATGTGCAGTTCAACTTTCAAGATGTCGAGATGGTGAAATTCGTCCGCTTCATGGCGGAATTGCTTCAGGAGAATATCGTGCTCACACCGGACGTAAAGGGGTCGATCTCCGTGATCTCTCCAAGACCGGTTCCCCTTCGCGAGGCGCGTCAAGTGCTTCTGTCGGTTCTCGAAATGAACGGATATACGTTGCAGTCCGTCGGCCAGTTCAGCAAGATAATCCCTTTGCAGCCGGGAGCCTCCGCGGAAAGCGATGTGCGCAGCGGAAGAACCGGGCCGGGCGAGGGAGAGCAGACAGTGTCCCAGGTAGTTCCACTCAACTATGTTACAGCCGAATTCATCCTCCAGGCAGTGATTCAAGCCTCCGGGAAAACAGTCGCGGTGCAGCCGGTGGGACGCGGCAACGATATCCTGCTTACGGGCCGGGCGACGGACGTACATAGGGCTGTCAGCGTTGTTCAAGCGCTTGACAGACCAGATAAGATATTCAATTCGAAAACCGTGAAGATACTTAACGGCGCACCTGAGATGATTGCTTCTCATATCTCGGATCTTTCTAAGGTACCGGGGAGCCCTGTCTTTGGTCTAGCCGTAGTGCCTGATATTCCTGGCAGGCAGATTGTTCTCGCAGGTGAGGAGCGAGAAATGCGGCAGGCTTTGAAGATCATCGCCGAACTTGACGTTGTGCCGAAGGCTGGCGAACTGCATATTTACCAACTGCAAAATGCAGATGCCAATATTGTCGCGGAGCAGCTTACAAAAATTCTCACGGCACAAGCTGCTACCGGAAAGCTCGTTGCATCTGTGGTACCGGACATCCCTTCGAATAGTCTAATAATTGCAGCATCTCCGACGAATTTTCAATCGATCTCCGAAATCATCAGGGCTGTCGACACACTCCCCCGCCAAGTCCTCCTCCGCGGGCTCATCGCCGAGGTCAACCTGACGAAACTCGACAACGCGGGAATCGACTGGGCGACGTGGGGCGGCTCGGTCGCAGGCGACGCTGTCACCGCGGGCCAGATCAACATGGGGGGCGCCGTCCCCGGAACGATCATCGACTGGTTCCAGGAGCTTTCCAAAACGGAGGAACAGTATCGGACCGGAACGGACTCCCAGGGAAATCCGACCTACGGATTGAAGACGACGCGCAAAGGAATGGGGCTCATTTACGCCTACGTCGACCTTCTGAAGAAGTTCGACGCGATCAACGTCCTCTCGATGCCTCGTCTCATGTGCACGAACAACCTTCCAAGCGAGCTGCAGGTGGGACAGGTGATTCCGCAGCTGAAGGGAAAACTTTCGGATGTCAGCAGCGCAAGCTCGGTTCAAAGCAGCTTCGAGTACAAAGATACCGGACTTATTCTGAACGTCACTCCCTCCATCAGGAGCGGCAACCTTGTTGCTCTCGACGTTGAGCAAATTGTAGAGGAAGTCCTGACCGCGATGACCTCCGAGACCCCTGTGACGTCGAAGCGAAAGATCAAGACGAACGTGATGGTCGCCTCCGGCAGTACGCTCATTCTCGGCGGGCTCATCAAAGAGGCGGAGAAGAGCATCAAAAGCCGCGTTCCGGGTCTCTCGTACATTCCGCTCATCGGAGGTCTCTTCTCCCGTTCCGTGAAGCAGCGGGAGAAGATCGAGCTGATGATCTTCCTTACGCCCTATATCCTCGAAACCCCGCAGGAAGCCGAGGAGATGACCCGCGAGATCATCGCCGGGGAGCATGGCCCGAGCGCCCCGGAGAGAAACCTGTGGGAGCGTATGGAGAAGGAGTATAGAGAATCGATAAAGAAACAGTCGAAATGACGGAAGGTGGAATAGAGCCGTGAGTACACTTAAACTCCCCGACGTGGAGCAGATAGCGCCGCTCATACGCGGGAAGGTGAGCCTTGATGCGCTCAAAGCCGCCGGTATTCTTCCTATCAGGGAGGATGATGAGCGCTTCGTGGTTGCTCTCTCGTCGCTGGAGGCGTTTCCGAATGCACAGGTTTTGGCTGCCTCGTTCGGCAAAGAGGCGGATTGGGAGTTGCATTCCCGGGAATCCATGGATGCCATGCTCGGCCGTCTGTACGACCTTCGCGGAGGCGTGGGCGACGATACCCTCTCCGCGATGACGGGCATCGACGACGACGACGACCTCCTTCGGGAGGACGTTCAGAGCGACTCCGTGGATGTGCCGGTCATTAAACTGGTGAACGGCCTTTTCCGCGAGGCGTTGAAGATCCGTGCGACGGACATCCACGTCGAACCGTGCGAGAACGAAGTGCTCATCCGTTTCAGAGTGGACGGGGTGCTTCACGACAGGCTCCGTCTGCCCAGGAACCAGCAGGCCCCCTTGACCAGTCGCATCAAGGTCATGGCGAGAATGGACATCGCCGAGCGCCTCGCTCCGCAGGACGGACGCATCGGCATCACCGTCGGGAAACGCGCGGTGGATATCCGCGTCAACTCCATCCCCGTCCAGCACGGAGAGCGCATCGCCCTTCGAATACTCGACAAGGGGGCGGGGTTGCTCTCTCTGGAACAGCTCGGTATGGACGCCGCGTCAAGAGAGGCGATGGAACGTCTTATTCAGATTCCGCACGGACTCATCCTCTTCACCGGTCCCACGGGATCGGGAAAGACGACGACGCTCTACGCCATTTTGCAGGCTCTGGCGAAGCCGACGGTGAACATCATCACCGTCGAAGACCCGATCGAGTACGCCGTTCCCGGCGTGGGGCAGATCCAGGTGAACGAAAAGGCCGGAGTGACCTTCCCTTCGGCTCTTCGATCGATTCTTCGCCAGGACCCCGATATCGTCATGATCGGAGAAATGCGCGACTACGAAACGGCGCACATCGGCGTGCAGGCGTCCCTGACGGGACATCTCGTCCTCTCGACGCTCCACACCAACGATTCGATCTCGGCCGTGGTGCGTCTGATCGACATGGGGATCGAACCCTATCTCGCGGCAGGCTCGCTTCTCGGAGCTATTGCGCAGCGCCTTGTCCGGACGAACTGCCCGGAGTGCGCCGAAGAGTTCGACGCGCCGTCCCTCTTCCGTAAGGAAGGAATACACAAAGTGATGCGGGGAAGAGGCTGTCCCGCCTGTATGGGTACAGGTTTCAAAGGACGAGTCGGCCTCTACGAGCAGTTCATCCTTGACGATAGCCTCAGGGAAGCCGTGGCCTCCAACCTCCCGCAGTCGAGAATACGCGCCGAGGCGCGCAAGCACGGTTTCCGCACGCTCTGGGAGCTCGGGCTCGACGCGCTCCGCGAAGGGAGAACGTCTCCGGAGGAGTTGCTTCGTGTTGTGTCCGCCGGCGAATTTGCGTCGGACGAGGGAGGAGACTGATAGATGCCTTCATATCGCTACTCCGCGTACGATACATCGGGAAAGCTCCGCAAGGGGATTATCGACGCACCGTCGAGCACCCGGGCGGGCGAACTCCTCGCGGAGCAGAACCTGGTGGCGGTGGAGATCATCGAAGGTGCGGCCGAATCGGTAAAAAAAGGCAAGGTTTTCGGCCTCGCGTATCATTCGCTTTTCTGCAAAGGGCTCGCATCCTACCTGAACAGGGGAGTGCCGCTCGCGGAAGCATTGCGCTTCCTTAGCCGACACTCTTCCGACCGTCGTGTCTCCGCGGCATGTCTCCATCTGCACGAGAGCGTACAGGGGGGAAAACGCCTTTCTGCGGCGCTTGAGGAGACCGGACTCTTCCGGGACGACCTTGTCCGTATCGTGGACTCGGGAGAACGGACGTCCGCCATGAGCAGCGTGCTCGAACAGGTGGCGCGCCAGTACGCGATGGAAGACAAACAGCGCCGGAAGATTCGCTCGGCGCTCACCTATCCGGTCGCTATGAGCATCATCGGCGTCGGTGTCGTGGTCTTCCTGTTGACGTACGTGGTGCCGAAGTTGACGGAACTTTTTACGGAAATGGGGCAACAGCTTCCGCTTCCGACGCGGATATTGCTGGCGATTACCGCGTTTCTTCGTTCTTGGGGGCTCCCGCTGCTGCTTGTGCTGCTGCTCCTTATCCTGTACATCCGGCGCAGAAAGAAGAAATTTTCGCTGCCGTTTTTTCGGAGGGTACGCGAAAATATCACGCTCTCGCTCGTGATGTCGCATCTCAGCACGCTTCTTTCGGCCGGTATCCCTCTTGTCCAGGCGCTCAACATGGCATCTTCGATGGACTCGAATTCCCAGCGCTGGCTTGATGCCGCTCGTCTCGTAAAGGAGGGCTTTCGCTTCGACCGCGCCTTGGAGAAACAAGGGGCTTTTTCGGAAGAGGTCATCTACATTCTCAGAATCGGCGAGATGGGGGGCGATTTGCCCGGAGCAATCAAACAGGTCTCGGAGATGAACTGGGAAGAAGCCCTTGAGAGCATGGAACGCCTCTCGACGTTGGCCGAGCCGGTTCTGGTGCTTTTCCTTGGCTTTTCGGTAGGATTTGTCGTCCTGGCGATTCTTCTCCCTATCTTCGAATTATCGAGTCTCGCCGGTTAGGACGAATTTTCAGGAAAGGAAATGGAGGAAGAAAACATGACATCTTTTTTCAAAGGCAAGCGGAGAAAAGGCTTTACTCTTGTCGAGGTTCTTGTGGTCGTCGTTATCCTTGGTCTTCTTGCCGCGCTCGTGGCCCCGAAGGTTGTGGGACAGGGAGAGGAAGCGAAGCGGACAGCCGCTTCCGTGCAGATTCGCGAGATCGAACAGGCCTTGGAAATGTACAGGCTCGATAACAGCATGTACCCGACGACGGCGCAGGGGCTTGAAGCTCTTGTGAATAAGCCTTCCACGCCGCCGGAACCGCGCCGCTACCGTCAGGGCGGGTACGTCAGGCGCCTGCCGGTCGATCCGTGGGGGAGTCCCTACGTGTACCGTATGCCGGGCGACCATGCCGAATTCGATCTCTTCTCGAAGGGAGCCGACGGAGAGGAAGGCGGCGAGGGAGCGGGAAAGGATATCACGAACTGGGAATAGCCGCATGCGCGCGTTTCGGGAATCGTCTCTCGAAGTGAACAACGTCTTTTACCGGCGGCTCGAGTGTTTTTTTTAAAAAGAGGGAGGGAGATGCATGAAAAAGAAAGTTGTAGGTTTGCTTACGGTTACGCTGCTTGCGGTTCTTGTGCTCTACGCTTTCGCGAGCGCGGCCGAGACGGCTCTATCCGTTGTCGGGGGCGAACCCGTGGTGTATGAATGCGATAACGGGGATGAGGTCGTTGCGCGGTATTACATGATCTCCGACGAAAGTCTCCGTTTCGTCAAACTGCTTTTCCCGGACGGGACCGAGTATACGTTGCCCCAAGTGCTTTCCGCCTCGGGGGCCAGGTATACCGACGATATCGAACTGCTCTGGTGGATAAAAGGAGACGACGCATACGTCGAAAAAAGGGATGAAACCGGGGAATGGCGACCTCTGTACAGCGAGTGCCGCGCACGCCCGTAGCGGTTTCGGACTAACAAAAGAAGCTTCCCCGCCCGGTCCGCGCAGAGTTAACGCGGAGAGTCCGGTCGAGGGAGCTTCTTTTTTTCTGCGTTCGGAGAGTGTGCGGATGAAGTCTTCCAGCACGTTCTCTATTGAACTCCCGATTCGGCGACGGGCCGGTCGGTTCAGAGCGTCGCATCCATTTTTTCCCGCAGTTCCTCCCAGCTTGGAACCCCCCTGAAGAGCAGTTTCCCGTCGAACACCCACGTCGGTTCCGCCCGGATGTTAAAACGGACTAGGTCGAAGAACCAGAACAAACAGCGGGGGTCGTAGATATTCGTCTCGACGCTCTTTCCGTACTGCGCGCGAATTTTGCCTATAAGCGCTCCCACCGCCGCACGGGCGGTTGCCTGGGGGAAGGAGGCCATCTCCTCGCTTCCGTACAGGAAACCGCTTCAGCAGACGGAGGAAATCGGTTTTTCCATGTAGATTTTGAGACGATGCTGCATCGGCTTTTCTCCCTACAATGTGTCCGAGACGAGCGTATCGTACTCGACCGCCCTGTACTGCTCGTACTTCTTCCCGCGGACTCCGATGGCGGCGGGAGGGCAGAAAGCGACGCATCGTTGGCAGACGACGCAATGGTCAAGAAAACGCGGGTACTCCTCCATCACGATGTTCTTCGCAGGGCAAAGGCGGGCGCACTTTCCGCACTGAATGCACCTGTCCTTGTCGACTTCCAGAGGGAACGAGCGTTTCATCATCTTCCACGGCGCTTTCTTTCGCGCCAGCCAGTTGAAAAACGGCGAAAACAGCCCTCCGGAGCGCCATTCTGCCCGTCCTTCGAGAAGGGCGCGTGCAAATATGCGGGCCTGCTCCTGGCACTTGCCGATTTTGATCCGGTTCTCCTCCAAAGGGATGCTCTTGTTCGCGTAGTTCGACGGCATAACGAACTCCGCGTACCCGAGCGTCCTGTACCCCTTTCCGTCGAGCAGTTTTCGAAGAGGCGAACGCAGTCCTCCCGAGTACCCTCCCATAGTGGAGAGCGCGAACGCGCTCTGTCCGTCTCCTGCCGGAAGCTGCTCCAAAGCCTCCCAGGCGAACGGATAGGTCGAAAAACATGCGGTCGTAACGGCGATGCCGAGCGCCGTGTCTCCCGCAGGCGCCGAGAGGCCCTTTTCAAGGCGGAGCAGACGGACCGATTTTCCTCCTGCACGAAGTCCTTCGACTACCGCCCGAGCAGCGAGGAGGGTGTTTCCTGTACCCGAGAAAAAATACAGATCCACGGATGATTCTTTCATGGCGTCTCCTTTCTCCCTTTCTTATGAAGGGCGATGATACGAATCATTCTACCATTTCCGCAATATTGCCGACTCGTAACAGGGTACGAAAAGAGATAAAATAGTGTGTGATACTATTTAAGAGAAATATTTACGGAGGTGAAAGAGATGAGAATATTGAATGTGTTGCTTCCTTTCGCGCTGTTTTTCTCCGCGGAGAAGGCGTATGCCGTTTCCCGGCCTCCTCTGGATGTGCGCGCTCCGGAGGTTTTTCAGACGGCGTCGTTCGCGCTTGGCTGATTTTGGGGGCCGGATGCCCGGTTCGGGCTTCTTGAAGGCGTGATCCGCACCCGTGTCGGCTATGCGGGAGGAACGACGTCCGACCCTACCTACGAGGAGATAGGGGATCATTCGGAGACTATTCAGATCGATTACGATCCCGAAGTGCTCTCGTACGAGGAGTTACTGAGTGTCTTCTGGAGCAGTCATAACCCCTCGGCTCCCGCCTGGTCGACGCAATACCGTTCCGCCGTCTTTTTTGCGAACGAAGAGCAGCGTCTTGCAGCGGAGAAAAGCCGTGAAAAAGTGAAGGCGTCTCTTGGAGGCGGGGTGCGCACTTCGATAGAGCCGCTCGAGCGTTTCTATCCGGCGGAAGACTATCACCAGAAGTACTATCTGCGGCAAGAGCACGTGCTGATGACGGATTTCATGAACAGCTACACCAATGGAGAGGATTTCATGAACTCTCCCGCAGCGGCGAAGGTAAACGGCTTCCTTTCGGGGGCCGGCTCGGAGGAGTATTTACAAAAAATACTTCCCGATCTGGGGCTTTCGGAAGAAGGGGAGAAGCGACTCGGGCTTCGCGTCCGTTGAACGGAGCGCTTATTCTCCTTTTTTGCGGTGCGATGCGCACTCCCTGCAAAGACCGTAGGCGAGCAGCTGTTTGCCCTCCACCACGCATCCGTCGGGAAGCGTAAGCACGGGTAGAGGCTGGTCTTGCAGGCAGATCATGACGCCGCATTCCAGGCAAAGAAAGTGCGCGTGATTCCCCGGGCAGCCGCTCTCTTCGGGAGGGTGAGCACAGTATCGCCAAGCCCCGTCCGCTCCGAGAACTTTATGGACGATGCCTTTCAGCTCCAGGAGCGTCAGTGTTCTGTACAACGAAACTCTGTCCGGGGGCTTCCCTTGGAAGCGCTCGGACAGAGTTTTGAGAGAAAGGGGAACTCCCGCTGCGAAAAGAAGCGCGAGCGCTTCCTTTCGCAGCGGCGTGGGACGGACTCCCCGAGTGCGAAGGAGCGCGGCGGGTTCCATTACCTCGCGGCGAAGGCGCAGACGGGATAGTTGCACGTACGGCACTTTCTGCAAAGACCGCCGGCGCCCCATCGGCGGACTTCGGAGAGCGTGGGGATGAGCCCCGCGAAAAGACGGTTGAGAAGAATGTCCATGCTGGTCCATTCGTCGTGCACCACACAGGCGGGAGCTCCGACGATCTTCGTCCTGTCCTGAAGCGCAAGCATCAGGCGAGCGCCCGGAAGCGCCGGAACGCCGTTGAACACCACGCTGTCGGAGACTTGAGCGATGGCCGCTCCCGTCCGGTCGTCCGCGTCGACGCTCATGCCGCCCGTGACGATGATCAGCTCCGCGCCCTTGGTCATAAACGCCTGAATAGCCTGTGCGATCTCTTCCTTTTCGTCTCCCGTGATCACCTGTTCCATCAGGGTCGACCCGTAGAAGGCCAGCTTGCGTACAAGCTTCGGGGCGAAGGCGTCGCGAACACGCCCTTCGACGATCTCGCGTCCTGTGGTGACGAGCGCCGTTTTTAACGGATGGAAAGGAAACACCGTGAGCGGAAGCGCCGCCGCTTCAGCCCTGAGGATCTGCTCTTCGCGCATCGTCAACGGAACGACGCGGATGCCGGCGGCGGGTTCTCCCTTTTTGACGGGCACCTTGTTCGGCGTTGTGACCGCAATCCAATCGACATCCTCGTTGATTGTGTGAATGGACTCCTCGTCATACACGATCAGTCCGTTCCATTCGGCGAAGAGGGAGACTTTCCCTTCCTCGGGACCTTCAATACGAAGGCCTTCGCCCGCAAGACGGCGTGCAAGTCTGAGAGCGGCGTCGTCCTCGTGAGCGTCGCCTTCCTCCAGGTACAGAACCGAAATGGAATTTTTCCCCATGCTCCTGAGCACCGGAAGGTCTTCGGGTTTGACGATATGTCCTCTCTTGAAGCGGGCGCCCTTGTATCCTGACTTCACGTCGATCTGGGTCATGTCGTGCGAAAGAGCCGTTCCTACCGCATCTTCAATGTTCACGTACTCTATTCTGGCCATTCTTTCCCCTCGCTCTGCATACAGCATCTCTACGAAAAACCGCGGTTATTATACCATGTCGGAGAGGTGTATCGGCATTATAAAGTATACACTTTTCAATTACTTGTTTTTGATTTTCTCGTATGGTATCATGTGTGTAATTGTGATATTGTGCACAATCCTATGTTCTGTTGAAAAAGGAGGGGAATCATGGCTTTCAGCGTTGAAGAAATCCGCGAGACGACACGAAAGATAACTGAGCCCTGGAGAGAGAGGAAAGGCGGTCTTATTCCGATTTTACAAGCTGTTCAGGCTCAGTTGGGATATCTACCGCAAGAGGCGTTGGAAACAATTTCCCGGGAGTTGAAGATCCCGCCGTCCGAGATTTTCGGCGTTGCGACGTTCTACGCTCAGTTTCATCTGCAGCCGAGGGGACGCCATGTTATCAAGGTCTGCAGGGGGACGGCGTGCCATGTCCGGGGAAGTCTAAAAATTCTTGACAAGGTGAAGGGCATTACCGGAGTCGACGAGAACGAGACCACGGAAGATCTTCGTTTCACCATCGAGCCCGTGGCCTGTATCGGCGCGTGCGGTCTCGCCCCCGTGATGATGGTCGATACGCAGACATTCGGAAGGCTTGTCCCCGATATGGTGAAGGGGATTCTGGAAAAGTTCGAGTAGAACGGGGGAGGAGCAAATGGAGCAGAAAAAAATCACAAGTCTTCAAGATCTGCGCGCGATCCGCGAAAAGTCGAAAGACCTTTCCTCGGCGCGGTCGGGGGGAGAAACGACTGTTATCGTCGGAATGGGAACCTGCGGAATCGCCGCGGGAGCCCGTGAGATACTCAACGAGGTGATGTCCGAGCTTGCCAGGCGTAACCTCGATACTATAGCGGTGCAGACGACGGGGTGTATCGGCATGTGCCAGGACGAACCCCTGCTCGATGTGATCCGTTCAGGGCAGAGAGTGACGTACGGCCGCGTGAAACCCGAGGATGTCCCGACGATCATCGCGGAACACGTCGTGAACGGACGCATCGTGGAGAAGCTGGCCATCGGGCGGGCCGACTGAGCGGAAGGAGAAGGACGAATGACAATTTTCCGATCCCATGTTCTGATCTGCGGCGGTACCGGATGTACTTCCAGCGGCGCCGCGGAGGTCATCGGCTCCTTTAAACAGGAGCTTGCGCGGCGGAAGCTCGACGGAGAGGTCCTGGTCGTACCGACCGGATGTCACGGGATGTGCGAGATGGGGCCCATCGTCGTCGTGTACCCTGAAGGGACCTTCTATTGCAAGGTGACGGCGAGCGATATTCCGGAGATCGTAGAGGAACACATCTACAAGGGACGTCCGGTCCAGCGGCTCATGTACGAGGGCCCGGGCGGCATGTCCGCCTTGCCGCATTACAAGGATATTCCCTTCTACGGAAAGCAGCACAGAATAGCCCTGGCGAACTGCGGCTATATCAATCCGGAGAATATCGACGAGTACATCGCCAGGGGCGGGTACGAGGCCCTCGGCAAGGCGATCACCTCGATGACCCCGGCGCAGGTGATCGACGAAGTCAAAGCCTCCGGGCTCCGGGGAAGAGGCGGCGGAGGATTTCCCACGGGATTGAAATGGAGTTTCTGCGCCGCTGCCCAAGGCGATAAAAAATACGTCATCTGCAACGCGGACGAGGGAGACCCCGGCGCGTTCATGGACCGTTCCATTCTGGAGGGCGATCCGCACAGCGTGATCGAGGGCATGATGCTCGGCGGATATGCGATGGGCGCCGACGAGGGGTACGTCTACTGCCGGGCGGAGTATCCGCTGGCGATAGAACGCCTGAAACATGCGATCACGGTCGCCGAGGGGTATGGACTGCTCGGCGATAATATAATGAACAGCTCGTTCTCTTTCCATCTGCACATAAAAGAGGGCGCCGGAGCATTCGTCTGCGGCGAGGAGACCGCGTTGATGGGGTCAATCGAAGGACGGCGCGGCATGCCGCGTCCGCGTCCTCCGTTTCCTGCGAATTCCGGTCTCTGGGGGCATCCGACGAATATCAACAATGTCGAAACCTGGGCGAACATCCCGCAGATCGTCGGCAACGGCGGCGAGTGGTACGCTTCGATGGGAACGGAGAAGTCCAAGGGGACGAAGGTCTTCGCCCTCACCGGCAAAGTGAAGCATACCGGACTCGTGGAGGTCCCGATGGGCATCACCCTCCGGGAGATCATCTTCGACATCGGCGGCGGTATCCTCGACGATAAAAAGTTCAAGGCCGTGCAGATAGGGGGCCCCAGCGGCGGCTGCCTCACCGAGGAGCACCTTGAAACCCCGGTGAGCTACGAGTCGCTCACCGCGCTCGGAGCGATCATGGGATCGGGCGGGCTGGTGGTCATGGACGAGGACAACTGCATGGTCGACGTGGCGAAATTCTTCCTCGAGTTCACGCAGAAGGAGTCGTGCGGCAAGTGCGTCCCCTGCAGAGAGGGCACGAAGCACATGCTTCTTCTCCTTGAGAAGATCACCGAGGGCAAGGGGACGATGGAAGATCTGGCGATGCTGGAGGAGCTTGCGCACATGGTGCGCGACATGTCCCTGTGCGGGCTCGGGCAGACGGCGCCGAATCCGGTGTTGACGACTCTCCGTTACTTCAAAGAGGAGTACCTCGCCCACATCAGGGACAAACGGTGTCCTGCCGGGGCCTGTACCGCGCTGCTTGAATATACTATTATTCAGGACTTGTGCAAGAAGTGCGGCATCTGCGCCAAAAACTGCCCCGTGCACTGCATCCCCGGTGACCGGAAGTCCGGCTATCTCATCGAGACCGACAAATGTATCCGCTGCGGGACGTGCTTCGAGAAGTGCCCCTTCGGCGCCATCGAGAAAAAGTAGTCGTGGAGGAGGAAAACTCATGAGTGAAATCACCCTCGTCATCGACGGAGTGGAGTGCAGGGCGTCGAAAGGAGAGACCATCCTCCAGGTCGCCCGGAAGAACGATATATATATCCCGACCCTTTGCTGGATGGAGGGATTGACTCCCATCGGTTCCTGCAGAATGTGCGTCGTCGAGGTGGCGGGAAACGCCAAGCTTCTCACCGCGTGCACCACGCCGGCCGAGAACAACATGCAGGTCTCGACGAAGACCGAAAAACTCACAAACTACCGGCGCCAGATTCTGGAGCTGCTCTTCGCGGGGCGGAACCATTTCTGCATGTTCTGCTCGCAGACCGGAGACTGCGAACTCCAGCGTCTCGCCATCGAACACGGCATGGATAACGTTCGCTATCCGTTCCTGTACGAGACGTTCCATAACGACGCTTCGGATCCGAACATCCAGATCGACCACAACCGCTGCATCCTCTGTCTGCGCTGTATCAGGGTCTGCGCCGAGAAGGTCGGCGCGCATACGCTCGATCTCGAAAAACGCGGATGGGGGACCAACATCACCGCGGACCTCGGCAAAAAACTCGGTGAAAGCGATTCCTGCGTCTCCTGCGGCGCATGCGCCCAGGTTTGTCCCACCGGCACGATCACGCTGCGAGACTTCGTCTATCGAGGACGGCGACACGACTGCGACGACCAGGTCGAAAGCATTTGCCCGCTCTGCTCGCTCGGATGCAGAATCAAGGCGTACGTCCGTACGGGGAGCGTCGTGCGGGTTGAAGGCATCTCCGGCGACAGCCCGGACGGCGGTCAGCTCTGCCACATGGGGCGCTGGTGGCTTCCGAAATCCACCGAGCGCGAGCGCCTCTCCGTGCCGATGATCCGGAGCGGCTCCTCGTTCCGCGAGGCGTCATGGGAGGAGGCCATCGCTCTCGTCGCCGAAAAGATGAAGCCGGCGCTGAAAGACGACAAGGCAGGAGCGCTTGTCAGCGAGCTCTCGACCGACGAAGAGCTGACGGTCATCTCGTCATTCTTCCGCGATACGCTTGAAATGAAGAAGATGGACGGTTTCTACGGCAATATGCTCCGCGGGTTCGTGAGGGGGCTCAAACCCTTCGCCGATCAGGGAGTTCGTCCGTTCACCGGGGCGCACAACATACTCAAGAGCGACGCCATCGTCGTCGTCGAGGCTGATCCGCAGGAGGAAACTCCGGTCGCGGCCAGCTACATCCGCGTGTCCACGGTTATCGAGAGGGCGAAACTCATCAACGTCTCCGCAGGGAAAAATCCTTTCGAAGGCATAACCGATTCGGATCACAGAACGACGAAAAAGGGTATGCTCTCCCTTCTGATCGCTCTGCGCAAGGCCGTGGAGGGAGCGGAAGAGGACGTCTCTCCGGAAGTGAAGGAGACTGCGGCCATCCTTCGGAATGCGAAAAAACCCGTTGTCGTCATCGGTTCGAAACTGGCGGAGGAGGATCCTCGGCTTGTCACCGAGGCCGTGAACCTGGCCGTCGCCTCGAAAGCATTCTTCGAAGACGGTCTCGGCGTTGTCCCGATGCTCCGTGCCAGCAACAGCCTCGGCGCTTTGAACACGATCACCGGAGAGAACGACTGGGTGAGCGACGGACAGCTTGATTTCCTCTATGTCCTCTCGACGGGCATGGTGTCCGAGGACAAACGTTCGCTGGAAGCCATGACGCGCGCCCGCTTCGTCGTGGTGCATACTCCCTTCATGGTGCATCCGCTGGTGAACATGGCGGACGTGCTTCTCCCCGCTCCCGCGTGGTTCGAGCGCAGCGGTCATTATTGCACCCTCGAAGGCGAGCGGCGCAGAATGAACCTGGTGACCGCGCCGGTCGGAAATATGAAGGGGCTGTCGGTTATCATGAAAGAGATTGCCGGAAAGCTCGGCGTCGAGATGCAGAAGGCCTCCGCCGCTCCTTGTGAGAACGTCTACGAGGCAAAAGCCCCTTCGGACGCGGCCCGAACGGTCGACTCGACTCTTTTTGCGAAGGAGGTGCGATGATTATGGCGAAGCCGAAAATCGCGTCGGTATGGCTTGAAGCCTGCGCGGGCTGTCACATGTCCTTTCTCGATATAGACGAACGCATCGTGGACCTCCTGGGCAAGGTGGAGCTTACCGCCACGCCCATCACCGATATCAAGGAGTTCCCTGAAGTGGAGGTCGGCGTCATCGAAGGGGCGCTCGGCAACGAAGAAGAGCTGCATCTTGCGAAAGAACTCCGTGAACGCTGCAAGATTCTCATCGCATGGGGGGACTGCGCCGTTTTCGGAGGCATCAACTGCATGCGGAACTTCATGCCCGCCGAGCAGGTACTCAGGGAAGGGTACGTGGAGACGGTCAGCACCGTGAACCCCGAAGGAGTCATCCCCGGGAAAGACCTTCCCGCGCTTCTTCCGCACGCGATTCCCGTGGACCGGGCGGTAAAGGTGGACGTCTACGTTCCGGGGTGCCCCCCCGACGCCGACACCATCTATTATGTCTTCAGCGAGATTCTGGAAGGGCGGATTCCCTCCGTCCCGACGGACATCATGCGCTACGATTAGCGGAGGACCGAAGAATGGAGAACAAGAAAAATACGATAGTGGTCAATCCCATTACCCGCATCGAGGGACACGGCAAAATCACGGTGGACCTCGCCGACGACGGATCGGTGGACAATGTCCGCTTCCACGTCACGCAGTACAGGGGGTTCGAAGTCTTTTCGAAGGGACGCGATTTTCGGGAGATGCCCGTCATCACCCCGCGCATCTGCGGCATTTGCCCGGTGAGTCACCATCTTGCGTCCGCCAAGGCATGCGACGCCATCCTCGGGGTGACGCTTCCCGCTCCGGCGGCGAAGCTCCGCGAGGTGATGCACATGGGGCAGTTCATCCAGTCCCATGCGCTCTCCTTTTTCCATCTGTCGAGCCCCGATTTGCTTTTCGGGTTCGACGCCGATCCCGCCGTGCGCAACGTGGCGGGACTGGCAAAAGAGTACCCCGAGCTCGCGGTGGCGGGAATCGGCATGAGAAAGTACGGGCAGGAAATAATCAAAACCCTCGGAGGGAAAAAAGTTCATCCCTGGCACAGCATTCCGGGGGGCGTCAACCGGAGCCTCCGCACGGAAGAGAAGGACAGTATGCTCGAGTCGCTTCCTGCGCATAAGGAGAACTTGAGAAAGGCGCTTGAGCTGGTCAAGAACTATCTGGCGGAGAACGCGGAACTTGCCGCGCGTTTCGCCACGCTCGAGACCTCCTACCTGGGACTCGTAAAGGACGGCAATCTGGAGCTGTACGACGGCCGCATCCGCCTGAAGAGTCCCAGAGGACGGATCACCGACGAGTTCGACGACAAGGACTACTGCACCTACATCGGCGAGCACGTCGAGGAGTGGAGCTACCTCAAGTTCCCGTTCTACAGGCCGCTTGGATTTCCGCGCGGCTCCTACCGCGTCGGTCCGCTCGGACGCCTGAACGCCTGCGAGGATATTTCGACGCCGGAGGCCTCTTCCGAGCTGGCTGCTTTCAGAAAGAGCACCGATGACGGGATTGTCCACTATACGCTCTATTACCATTACGCGCGTCTCATCGAAATTCTCTACTCCATGGAGCGCCTGGAGGAATTGCTGCTCGACCCCGATGTGCTGAAGAGCGATCTGCATATCACGGGCGATGTTACCAACCGCGAAGGAGTGGGGGTCGTCGAGGCGCCGCGAGGAACCCTCATTCATCACTACGAGGTGGATGAGTACGGGGCCATCGAGAGGGCAAATCTCATCGTCGCCACAGGGCACAACAATTTCGCCATGAACAGGGGCGTAGAACAGGTGGCAAGGGACTATATCACAGGTCCCGACGTAAAAGAGGGAGCTCTTAACCGGATGGAGCACGTCATCCGCTGCTACGATCCATGCCTCTCCTGTTCGACCCATGCAGTTGGCAAGATGCCGTTGCTGCTCGAAATCAGAAACAGCGAAGGCGAGCTTGTGAGGACGGTTGTAAAAGAGTGAAAATCTTCGTCTGCGGGTACGGCAATCCGTTTCGGACGGACGACGGAGCGGGGCATCATCTAGCCCCGCTCCTTTCCGCCTTTCTCGAGTCGTACGGCGAGAATGTCGAGTTGCGGCTCGAACACCAGCTTCTTCCCGAAATGGCGGAGGAGTTCGCCGCGTTCGACTTGCTTGTCTTTGCGGATGCGAGGGTTGCCGGAACCGCGCCCGGCGAGGACATTGTGCTGGAAGAGATCGATCCCGACCCGGTTCTGGAAGGGTTGAATATCCACTCCGTAGGGCCCGAATGGGTGCTCGCGCTTGCAGCGCAAATCGGAGGGAAGGTTCCTCCCGCGCTGCTCCTGAGCGTGGAGGGAGAATCGTTCGATTTCGGCGAAACCCCGACGTCCGGCTGCGAACTGCGAATCGGCAAGGCTGCCTCGGCGTTTGAAAATTGGTTCCTCCAAAAATATCCCCGGAGCGGGTTGTCCGAGTAGCGAAAGGGCGGCAGGGTTCTCTGCCGCCCCGAAATCTATCCCCTGAACCACCGTATAAGCCACGATACCCCCGCGACGCCCGCCGCGGCAAGGAACACGAGTATTCACGGAGGGCAGACAAAACCCTTGGAGACGTTCTTCTCTTCTCTCACTCTAATCACCCCCTAGGGGTATTATATCATGCCTGTCGATTCTACCGAAGCGATGCCTCGTTGCACACGAGACGTTTTTCCATGGCTGTGCTGCTCGTGGGGCAGACCAGATCGAGCGCCGAACTCGAAAGGAGGTCGGACGGGATGTCGTCCCGCCCAACGATGGCGAACCCGGCACGTTCAAAAAAACGCACCGCAGTCTCGGTGAGCAGGTAGACGTTGCGTACGCCTCGGGAGAGGGCATCGTCCAGGATTGCGCGCGTCATCCGTTCGCCGAAGCGTTTTTTCCTGTCGTACGAACGGACCGCGAGCGAGCGAAGGAGTCCGTTCCCGCCCCGTATCTCCATGCCCGCCACGGCGGCGACGCCGGAGCGCTCAAGCACCAGGTAATTCTCCGGAGCTTCCGCTACGCCGAGCGGCGTGAGCCCGTTCTTCTCCAGGAGCGAGGTTATCGCGGGGACGTCCTCCGCGGAAGCTCTCCTGACGGTGTAGTCGCGCCCCTCGACGAGCTCCGCCGAGGGTTTCTTCCCCATGACGATCGCGCTCGCAAGGGCGCCGTCGATCTCCCGGCGTTCCTCTACGGAAAGATCGGGGAAGAACATTTCCGCCACGCTCTCCGGCACGTGGTACGTTTTTTTCCGTCGAACCTCGACGTGTTCGAATCCGGCCTCTTCCATCTTCGTGGAGTACTCCTCCTCAAGGAGCGCTCCGGAGATACACCCGGACCATGCCGCGAGGTTCTTCGCCGCCCGCCCGGAAACGGGGCGGAGGAAGACCGTGTCCGAGACGCAGAATCGCCCTCCCGGCCGGAGGACGCGGAACGCCTCCTTCAGCACCTTCCCCTTGTCCGGGGAGAGGTTGATGACGCAGTTGGAGATGACGACGTCGACGGAGTCGTCCTCCAGCGGCATTTCCTCGATGTACCCCTTGACGAGAGTGACGTTGGCGATCCCCTTCAGGTTTTCACCGGCCGTCGCAAGCATCTCGTCCGTCATGTCGAGTCCGATCACCTTTCCGTGAGGTCCCGTCATCTTCGAAGCAAGGAAGAGGTCGAGTCCCGCGCCGCTGCCCAAGTCGAGGACGGTCTCGCCCGGATGGATGCGCGCCTCCGTGAACGGGTTGCCGCAGCCGAAGGACTGGTCGGCCATGTGCTCCGGCGTTTTTTCGAGCGTCGCCCCGTCGTAGTTCCCCTTCGTCATGCTGAGTATGTCGCCCCCAGAGGCGCTTGTGCAGCACCCGCCCGATCCGCAGCAGGGCGTCGTGTTTTTTATCGCTTTGGCGTACCGCTCCCGTACAGAGTCCCGAATGTTCTCCACTGCATCTTCCTCCTCGTCCTTATCTAAGTGTGCCTGATCTAAGTGTGCCTGACATGTTCCGGCAGCAGCGCGGCTTTTCTCGAACACATTCCGTTTCGCCCCTTATGGAGGCGCTGTTCTCCGCGGATTCGGTAATCCATTGAAGCAGCGCCGGAGAGATATGCGGAGAAGGAGTGTAATAGACCCATTTCCCGCGTTTCTCCGACATTATCAGCCCTGCGGCGCCCAAGAGGCTCATGTGCCGCGATGTTGTCGCCGCCGAAAGCTTCAGCAGCCCGGCCAGTTCGCAGACGCACAGTTCTCCTTCGCTGAAAAGCGTCAGGAACGCCTTGAGCCTGTGCGCTTCTCCCAGCGCCTTCATGATGCGAAGAACGGATTCCATGTCTTCCTCCTTGCCTTTATCAATTCGAAGTTTGTGCAAATGACGAAATGATGATATGCTCCCTTTTTCATTCTGTCAATACCTTCACGACGGGAATTTGACGGGCAACGGTGTCGGAAACGAATGCAAAGCAACTCGTCTTCTCGCCGTATGCCTCCGGCGCTTTTCCCGTATGCCGTGGAGAAAGCGCGGCTCCCCTCTAAAGCCGCGTGATAGGATATACTCTACACACTCTCTCTTGTTCTTCCGGATCGTTTTCCGTAGATGCCAAGAGATGTGAACGAAAGGGTGGTCGCCGGTTATGACGTTGATTCTGTATCTTCTGGCGGGGGGGTGCCTGGTCGCCTCCGCGATTTCGAGCCGCGAGAAGACGGTGAAGTCGCTGAAAAAGGCGTGGAAGAGCTTCGCGAATATCGTCCCGGCGTTTTTCGCGGTTCTGCTGCTCGTCTCCTTCTCGGTGGCGTTTCTGCCGGAGCGCGTAATCGCCTCGCTTATCGGGGAGGAGAGCGGTTTCGTCGGTCAGCTTCTCGCTTCGGTCCTCGGATCGCTGACCCTGATTCCCGGCTTCATCGCCTTTCCGATGGCGAAAATTCTCGTGGAAAGCGGCGCGGGAATCGCGCAGATGGCCGTGTTCGTCTCCACGCTCATGATGGTGGGAGTGGCGACGGCGCCCCTCGAGGCCTCTTTCTTCGGGTGGAGAGCGACGCTCCTGCGCAACGCCATGGCGTATTGCTACTCTTTCGTCGTCGGGTACGTGGTGTGGATGGCGGTGGCGGTATGAACGCGTCCCAGATTCTGGGCCGCTGGCGCTCCCCGCTGATCTCTCTGCTCCTCGTGCTTCCTCTTGGCGTGTGGAGGCCGGAGCTCGGGAAAAGCGCGCTGCTCCTTCTCGGGGAGAACATCCTGATGGTCATGGGCATTCTACCACCCGTCTTCATTCTTCTAGGACTTTTCGACACCTGGGTTCCGAGGGAGAGGGTGGCTCCGCACATGGGGGATGGTTCCGGCGCGAAAGGGACCGTGCTCTCCGTGCTGCTCGGGGCATGTTCCGCCGGGCCGCTCTATATCGCTTTCCCGGTCGCCGAGGTGATGCTGCGCAAGGGGACGAGTTTGCGCAACGTCTTCGTCTTCATCGGGGCGTGGTCAACGATGCGTATCCCGATGATCCTCTTCGAGATTCAGAACCTCGGCGCCGTCTTCGGACTTACCCGGTACTGCGTGTCGCTCGTCGGAATTCTCCTGATGGCGCTTCTTCTGGACAGATTGCTCGATGCGGCGGAGAAGAAGAGGATCGTCGCCCGTTTTCAGGCGGAATAAGCTGCGTCGCGCCGCAGCGGTATTGATTTTTACGTAATTGCGCAGAACGAAAACCGAAAATCCGGATGTATAATAAAACATTACGAATACATATTTTCAGAGTCGAGATTCGTTTTCGCTTCGAAATGGCAAGGGGGACGTTATGTTTTTATTGAGGAAAGCAAATGTGTTGTTCTGGATTCTGCTTCTTGCCGGAGCCCTCGGTTTCCTGGGGTACAGGGTCGTCGCGCCTTCCGGGGCGCAGCAGCGAATCCCGCCCCCTTCGGCGGGAATCACGGTGACCGTCTACGAGGTGCAGCCTCGCCTTTGGGAGATCTGGCGAAGCTTTTTCGGGACGGTCCGCTCCGCGCAGGTGCAGAAGGTAACATCCCAAACGCGAGAGGTCATCGAGGAGATCAACGTCGAGATCGGCGACAGCGTGAAGAAGGGAGATGTGCTCATTTCCCTCGCCGGGCAGAGCCAAATGGCGTCGCTGAGCGCCCGGCAGGCCGCCTATGACGACGCGAAAGCCCGTTATGACCGTCTGCAAAGCCTCTTCCAGGCGGGAGGAACATCGAAACAGG
>Ga0334889_1002213_pt1 | contig 22597 bp, 27 predicted proteins | sample GraSluR1_MG_2_FD_207222 | JGI IMG/M metagenome (GOLD analysis project Ga0334889, IMG submission 207222) | Sludge microbial communities from methane-producing bioreactor in Wageningen University, Netherlands - Granular Sludge_8_08-R1 | ecosystem: Engineered > Bioreactor > Anaerobic > Unclassified... | reverse complement strand
TCGCTTGACGAAATTCGATTATTTTGTTAAGGTGCTCTTGGGTAGTTGTTTTTTTGTTCACACATAAAGTTTCTACCCTTGGGCAGTTTCCCGCAAGGGCGCTGCCCTATTTTTGTCTAATTGCGAGATTATATACACAAGAGGGGCTCAGGGCATTTTAAAAACTCAACGTTGCAGCCATCAAAACGAAATTTTATGAATCAACGTATCTTTTTTGAGTGAAAAAATGGGAGGAACAATGTCAAAAAAAGACAAGGGCAAAAAAGACCACGACCAAAAAACAGAAAAGCTGGTGGAGCCAGAGAAAAGTACAGCCGCCAAAGCATTGCCAAAAAAGCGCTACGAAAAAGAGTTGTCCCGTTTGCAGATTGAATTGGTCAAAATGCAGGAGTGGGTGCGGCACAAAGGGCTGAAGGTAGTCATTGTTTTTGAAGGCCGGGACGCGGCTGGAAAAGGAGGCACGATCAAACGCATCACCGAGTGCCTGAACCCCCGCGTGGCGCGCGTGGTGGCCCTGCCCAAGCCGACTGAACGCGAGTATACCCAATGGTATTTCCAGCGCTATGTCGTGCACCTGCCTGCCGCGGGCGAGATCGTGCTGTTTGACCGCAGCTGGTATAACCGCGCCGGGGTGGAACGGGTGATGGGCTTTTGCTCGCCGGAAGATGTGCAGGAGTTTTTCCGTTCCTGCCCGGAGTTTGAACGGATGATCATTCGTTCCGGGATCATTTTGATCAAGTACTGGTTCTCGGTCTCGGATGAAGAACAGGAAAAACGCTTCCAGGCGCGGCTGGATGACCCGACCAAACGCTGGAAGCTGAGCGATATGGATTTGATGTCGCGTTCGCGCTGGGTAGAGTACTCCAAAGCCAAGGATGATATGTTCGCCCATACCGACATCAAGCAGGCGCCCTGGTATGTGGTCAACTCGGATGACAAGCGCCGTGCACGACTGAACTGCATCAGTCATTTATTGAGCTTGGTACCCTACGATGACCTTACACCGCCCGAGATCAAGCTGCCGCCGCGACAGGAGGACATTGGCTACATCCGCCCGCCGATGTCCGACCAGACCTTTGTGCCGGAGGTCTATTAAGCGGAAGAGTAGATCAATTACCACACAAGTGAAAGGATAAAATCATGCACTACCGAAGATTAGGACGTACAGGATTAAAGGTCAGTGAAATTTCCCTGGGCGCCTGGATCACCTTTGGCGACCAAATTGAACGCAAAACCGCGGCTGACCTGGTACACGCAGCCTATGACCAGGGCATCAACTTCTTTGATAACGCCGACGTGTACGCCGCCGGACAGGCTGAAATCGTCATGGGCGAAGCCATCCGCAAACTGCCGCGCGAGACCCTGGTCATCTCCAGCAAAGTCTTTTGGCCGACCATGCCCGGCCCCAACGGGCGCGGCCTCTCGCGCAAGCACATCACCGAATCGATCGATGCCTCCCTGCGCCGCCTGGGCACGGACTATGTGGACTTGTATTACTGCCACCGCTATGACCCCGATACGCCCATCCAGGAAGTAGTATGGACGATGAACCATCTCATCCAGCAGGGAAAGATCCTCTACTGGGGCACCTCCGAATGGGAAGCCGCCTATATCGCCCAGGCGATTGGCGTAGCCAACCAGCTCAACCTGATCCCGCCGGTGGTCGAGCAGCCACAGTACAACATGTTCCGCCGCAAGCGCGTGGAAGTGGAACTGGAACCCTTGACCCGTGAATATTCTCTGGGATTGACCACCTGGAGCCCGCTGGCATCCGGCATTCTCACCGGCAAATATAATGATGGTATTCCAAAAGGCAGCCGTGCCAGCCGTGAAGATATGGCCTGGCTGGTGGATCAGTTGAACGAGAAACGCCTGGATGCGGTACGCCAATTGACCGCCCTGGCAGAAGGTCTGCAAATCACCACCGCTCAATTGGCGATCGCCTGGTTGCTGCGCCGCAAGGAAATCTCCAGCGTGATCACCGGCGCCACCAGCATGGAACAGTTAGATGAAAACCTGGGTGCGCCCGAAGCGCTGGGAAAAATGGATGACACCATCATGGAAGAGATCGAGCAGATCCTGGAGAACTTCCCGGAATAAAGATGCAGGCTGGCTTGCACTCCCTGGAACCGCCTCCAGGGCAGATGTGCTCTTGTGAGGCCGAAGGCTAAGTAGCAGGGCAGGTCGCTGACCTGCCCTGCTTTATTCCCTTTATTTTCTGCGCAGAATTTTGACAATCCGGTTGTAAACGACATTCGACACCAATTCCATTTCTCCACCGGTGGTACTCACAAACTGAATAACGACTGTATCAATATCTTCGTGATAGCGGGCGATACTATGGTATCCTGGCACCCAGCCAGCATGTTCATACTCGTAAATTGAGGAGTAGATCGCCTGCTCATCGTCATTCAATAGTGTGCCATCATTCAACGCTCTCAAAAATATACCAACATCCTGTGCAGTTGCGACCATAGACCCACCCGGAGCGATATGATCGAGCTCTTTTAAATCTGGCTCAACTTTATGGTGGTACCCGCTGGCGACTTCTCCGGAATCTGCCTGGCTAAGCAAACTGTACGTATGGTTCAGCCCAAGGGGCTCCAGGATTTCACTGCGAATGTATTCGTGATGGCTATAGCCCAAGACCTTGTCGAGAATATCGCCGATCAGCAGATAACCCGTGTTGGAATAGCGGTAATCCCTGTCAGGTTCAAAATCTGCGGGTTCATCTAAAGCAAACTCAAGATAGGCATCGCGATCCGGCAGGGTTTCGAACCAGGGATAGTCGGGCTGGTCAACAAAATCAGGGATACCACTGCGATGTTGCAGTATCATTCTCAGGGTAATTTGATCTGCATATTCAATCCTGCCGGCAAGTTCAGGCAAGTGATCAGCCAGCGTGTCATCCAGCGACAGGCTCCCGCTATTAACCAATTTGGCGGCAGCGGCGGCGATGTATAACTTGCTGACACTGCCAATCTTGAACAATGCCTGCGGATCGGCCGGTACCTGTGCCGCCCGATCTTTCCAGCCGGCAGCATAAAGAACGGGTGGCTGACCAGCCTGATCGATATACACGATGATGCCATCCAGCCCACGATCAATTCCATCCTCGACCTGCTCCTGCACCGTATCGGGTAAAGGGGCTAGCCATGTCAATATTCCCTCCCAGGGCGGGAATACCACGATACTGATTATTCCCACGATCGGCATGATTATCCTAAGTATTCGAATGATACGGTTCTTTTTTTGCATTTGCGATTTCCTCTCCAGGCCGCCTGACACTTAATGATGCCAGCTCAAACGAAACCGCATAGCCTGGTTATTTCGTTGTCTTAAACGGATCGGTGCTGCACCATTCAAAGTTAAGCTGGCCGACGCAGATTATATAAAGACAATTATTGTCTAAATACAGTATAGCATCTCAGGGGAAGACTGCCAATATGCATATAGTGGCTATTCAAATGCGCTCCCGGTAAAGTGGGGAGCGCATTTTATTTACTCACAACTACTACAACGAAATCAAACGCTGGAGATGCTTTCATCTTTCACTGCTGGTGCTACCACCACCGCAATATACACCATCCAGATAATCAGAAAAATATGGAGTACATCATTTTCGGTGAACCAGATGCCCCGCGCCCACAGCGTTTCCGAGATGCCCAAAACATAATACAGAAAATAGGCCGAGATCGTCACGATCAGCCAACCCCATACGCCCAGCAGGGCAATCCTCACCACACGCGTGATTTCTCCGCCCCGCGGATTTTGAAAAAATACAGTCCGGCGAGGATGGTGACCACACCCAGCAGATATACAATCGCCGAAGTGGACGGCTGCACCACCAAAATGGATTTCGATGCAATTTGAATTTCAGCATAGGGCTGCATCGCCAGCCAGGCTTCCGGTGACGTGGACGGGCTATATGGGATCGACTCCAGGGCGCTGCACCCTGTCAAAGCCATCATGGAAATCCAAGCAAATACATACTGAAAGCCTTTTTTCATTTTTTCTCCAGTATGTAATACAAATGCACGTATTGGTATGCGTTAGTGCGATCTTTATACCTTGCACGCCAATCGTCCTGCGTGCAGCGGCCCATTTGCTCACTCAACAAATTCATCCACTCCGCCAGAGTCGATTCCTGAGCGGCCTCGCGCAGGTAACGCACTTGCTTTTGTCTGGATTCGATCTTCCAGCCAGACACCAGGGCATCCGCCTCAGCGTCGGTGAACATGCTGTGCCGTGCCAGCTCACCATCCTCCATTATCCAAAATTCACCGGGAATCCTTTCCTCACCAAAAAAGGACTTGGGCCAGCAGTCCGTCGAGATCACGCCCCAAAAAGCCATCCCGCCCGGTTTCAACACGCGCTGCATTTCGCTGATCGCCTTGACCGTATCCTCCTTGCTCAAGTGGCACATGGCATAATGCTCAAAGACGTAATCAAAGCTCTCATCCCCAAACGGCAGTGCGCGCATATCTCCCTGACGTAAGTCAACATCAATGTTCTGTGCTTCACAAAACTGCCTGGCACGCTCCAACTGCTCGGGATCAATATCCATGCCAAAAGCCTCAAAACCCTGCTGGGCAAACAAAGCCACAGGCGGCACAGGCCCGCCCGCACCGCAATCGAGAATTTTCAACTGTGGTTCACCCTCAACAGGCAGCCCTCCGGCTGCAATCGCACTCAAAAAACCATACACCGGGATCGCATTGGGACGCAAAATAATGTCGCTCATGTACTCTCCATGGAGACTGATATAAAAAATTTAATCTTTTTTTCGCGTGAAACGGAAATCGCAGACCGGCGCGCCCAGCGCCAGGGTGCTTTTTCGCTCAAAGTCAAAACCTGCCTGCTCACACAAATGCGGGAAGAAAACCTCATCCCCATAGCAGGTGGAGTAATAACAATAGTGCGGATTCCCCATCAATGTAGCCGCTTCTGCCCAGGCGCACCAGGTCACGTTCAACTGAAAAGCATCAGGCTCATCGATCACCACCTCGGCCACTTCCAGCCCTTTCTCCTCCATTGCGTCCATCATCGCCACATAGTACTGTTTGAACGGTAGCAGGAAATCCCCACTGCCAATTTCGATAAAAGTTGCTGCCGAGGCAAACATCTCTTCAAATACCGGCACAGAGATATGGCCTGACAACCTGCGGCGCAGGGCAGCGGCTTTTTCCAAGCCCATCATTTCCGCCATTACCTTGGACATGGCAATCTTCTTGATGATCTGCTGCAAATGGTCATCCGAAATGCCTTTGGCCTTGAAGCTGCTCCAATCCAAATCCTGCGCGCTGGCGATCTCTTCCTTCACGCGTCGCACCAGGTGCACGGTGCCGCGCAGTCCAAGTGCACGAATGATCCTGCCAACAAGCTGGAGAGCAGGCCCCAGCAGGGTCAGTGCCTGACCCAAAGACAACCGGGATTTTTCACCAATGGTGAGAATATCTTTTCCGTAATGGGGTAATTCTTCGACCTTCATTTTCAAACCTCCGTGTGTTCACGCATTAAGAACGGGAAAATTCAATGAGAAATCGAATTCGTTTCCCGGACAAACCGACGTCCGGACACGGGCCGGCCGCCATCCCAAATCACCTTTCTTTTTTCCGCGCCGCCACGAAGGCCGCCACAGTGCGCTCGATATCCACCGTTGTGGTCGCCCACGAGCAAACACTCACGCGAATCAAAGGCGTGTCATGCCATTTGCCCGCCCCGCACCAGCACTCGCCGGAACGCTGCAAATTCGTCAGCGTAGACGCTGTCTCTTTGGGTGTATCGCAGGCAATCAACACCTGATTGAAGACCACATCGTTCAGCACCTGAAAGCCCTCCGCCTGCATCAGCCCGGCAAACTGTTCTGCACAATCGCACAAGCCATCCACCAGTTCTTCTACCCCGCTTTTTCCCAGCACCTTGAGGGTGGCCCACAGCTCTACCGCCCGCCCGCGGCGGGACATCTCCGGCGTGTACATCATCCCGTCGCGCTGCTCGCCGTACTGAATATAGGAACCGGTAGCCTGCAAAGCCCCCGACAAAGCTTCCGGTTTCTTGCACAGGATGATCCCGCAGTCATAAGGCGTGTTGAGGGTCTTGTGCCCATCCACCGACCAGGAATCTGCTTTTTCCATGCCTTGGGTGAGGTGTTTCTTGCTCGCTGAAGCCCCGGCCCACAGACCAAACGCCCCGTCCACATGCACCCAGGCCCCGGCTGCGTTCGCCTTCTCACAAATTTCCTCCAGCGGATCAAATGCCCCGGAATTGACATTGCCAGCCTGCAAAATGACCATACAGTTACTGTCCAACTCCGGCACAGCCGAGGCCAGCATGCGCCCTTGTTCATCCACGGGGACCAATTCCACGCGGTCCTTGCCCAGGCCGAGCAAAGACAAGGCCCTGAAAACTGTGCTGTGCGCCTCTGCGCCCACGATCACGCGGATCGGCGGCGCACCAAACAAGCCCTGACTGTTCACATCCCAACCAGCCTTGTTGAGGATCTCATGCCGCCCGGCAGCCAGCCCACACAGGGTTGCTATCGAACTGCCGCTTACCAGGCCCATTGCACTTTGCTGCGGAAGCCCCAATAAATCAATCACCCATTTTTCGCAAATCGTTTCCAGCCTGGCCTGGACAGGGGAACTGACATACAAGGCCGCAGTTTGATCCCACACATCGGCCAGCCATTTGGCCGCCATCGCCGGCGGGAAAACGCTGCCCACCACCATGCCAAAATACCTGCCGCCCGTGCTGGTCACCGTGGCCGGCGAGCCATACGCATGCAGCAGGCGCAGCATCTCAACCGGGTCGCCGCCGGTCTCCGGCATCGGTTCGTCAAAAGCGGACAACCCCGCCAGCGCCTCATCTATTGGGAAGACCTCGCGGTCATAGACCCCATCCATATACGCATACGCATAGCCTTTGGCCTGCTCAAATAACTTTCGATCTCCGTGCAAGGCGTACATGCGTTTCTGCAAATCTGATAATTCTGTCATTAAGTTTTTTCCTCAAACCGCCTTTTGAAACACATACATGCTGGCCGCTTTGGTATAGCCTATCCCCCGCTGGCGTTCTTCCAAAAGCGCTTTGGTGATCTCCACCGGCTTTTTGGGCACCATATAACTGTCCAGACCCTTCTCCGTCAGGCGGTAGCTGCCGTCTTTGCCCTGCACCACCGCCACCAAATGAAAATCCTCATCGATCGAGGCCATGCTGGCATCGCCGTGGCTGTTGTTGGCTAATAAATAGCCGCCCGGCCTCAGGTAGCGCTTCGCATGCTGCGAAACAAAACCTGCGTACTGCGAAATGAGCAGATCAAAGCGCCCCAGCAATTCGGGAATCTCCTCAAAATAGCTCTGCGGATAACACGAGAAGTCTGCCTCTTCGGGATACAGCTTCCGGCTGGCGATGAAATCTGCCAAACCAGGATCGGCAAAAAACTTCTTCGCTCGTTTGTCGCTGTCGATAAACGCCGTGAGCGGGTAAACGAACGCCGGCGTCACATGCACATAGCTGCCCGGATACACCGCACTGCGGATGCCATAACGCTCCGCCAGCAGTTGGAAAAGGTCCAGGCGCTCAAAATCGCGATCGGTAAAATATTCATTGTAAAGACTTAAAATTTGATCATTCATTAAATTTCTTCAAATCCAATTTGTTTTAAATATTGAAATGTCCCATCATAGAAACTAGGGTTGCGAGTAATATCTTCATCATTGCCATATGGCACAAAGACAACCATACCCTGCCGTGCTCTAGTAAGTAAAACTCGATAAGCATTTTTCAAATACAATTTTCGAGTGTTATCATTTACATTTTGCCAAACTGTGCCTCTAAAGCTTTTATATTGCCAACCAAAATTTGCATATCTTAAATCAGCATCCCAAGCTATACAAGCCCAATCTAACTCCAAACCCTGCACCTCAAATTCAGTGGCAGCATCTTCCAAAAAATATGAAGAGCGGATATCCTCTTTGTTGTTCAAAAACCAATTTACAACATCTATCGAAGATTTTACATTTATCGCAAAAGGCTTGAGCCTATGTCCACCGGAGCTTGCCAACATCCCAAATCTCTCATTTCCTCTTGCTTTGCTTCTTAACCACTTTTTTGCCTTAACAATATCTCTAGTAATAACTATTGGATACTTTCCATTAATTTCACAATATAAATCTTTAGCTTGTGAAGGTTTCCCGTCAAGTATCAATTTCACCAGATGAGAAACCTTTTCAGAGCGGAATGATCGAACAGATGTAGACAGATGCAAATTCTTTTCAATATGAAGCCGGTTAGCTTTTATGGTTTTTAATATCGGTTGTCCTTGTGTGTACTCATAATCTGAAATAGTGTCTGATACATATACATTCCAATGCTGATAATTTTCGCTTAATGCCCAGAACCACTCTGGCAACCCAGCTTCCCCTGTGTTGATTTCTTGACCACCACCAATCAAACATATGATAACAGCCCAGTCATTGTGTCTATCCATTACACTAATCAAAAATTCCGGTTCAGACATTGAAAATCCACTTATTCCTTTTTTCTTTTGCATAAAAGCAGCCGTTTGCTTTAATGTCCACGCTCGTTGAGCTTCATCAAAAACTACAACTTTTTCAATTGGGGCATGGTCATCACGTAGAGCATCGTCTCGAAAGTGATGAATATTTTGAATAAATGCTCTGGCTTTTATAGAAGCTTGTTTCTTTGACAACTTCTTCCCAATAATTTTTGCTGTTGCAACATCACCTCTTGTCAGAGCCTCTCGTAATACTTCTACTAAAGGACCATTGCCTGATAAAAAGACAGCATGCTCATTTTCATCCGCATTTAGCCGATCATTGGCTATATTTAATCCAGCTAAAGTTTTGCCTGCGCCAGGCACTCCTGTCACAAAACAAATACTCTTGCGTCTATGCTCCTTCGTTTCTTCTATTATGTCTGAAATTGCTTTTGAAGTAAGACTAAGGTTTATTGCACCAGCATCTGAACGAGATATCTCACTAACATTGTGCCCTCGATATAATGCCTGGGCTGCCTCAATAATTGTGGGAGTAGGTTTATACAAAGAATTTTGCCAAGAAACTGGATCCATGAATGGAGCTGAAACTACTTCGACAAACTCTGTAATTATTTGTCCAATATTGCTGGCATTTGCCCCCATTGGTATGAAGATGTTATCTTCATAAACCTCATCGATTTTCACAATACCATTTGATTTTGCCTTTGTAGCGACAAGAATAGGAATAATAGGTCGGTTATGGCTTTCTTCATGGAAATTTTTTAAATCGAGTGCATAATCAAGTACTTGATCAATTCCATGTCTTGAGTAATAAGTTTCTCCTATTTTGAATTCAAGAACAAAGATAATTCCTCTAAGAACAATGACTACATCCACTCTTTTACCCATTCGAGGAATTGCGAACTCAAAATACAAATGTCCATCTGTGAATTCATGCAAATTCTGTTTCAGAATTCGAATTTGTTCTACCCAAGCATTTCTTTGTAGATCTTCTAAAGCAAATGAGTGCTGTTGAGTGAGTAATCCAAGAATCCTCATCTCATCATCATCACAAAATGCAGCTACAGAGTTCGAATAGTATGCTCTATCCATTTATATCCTCATTCTTCATTCTGCTACTCCGCCCGCCCCTGTTTCGCGCCCAAGTGCAGCAGCGCATCATGAAAAGTGTGTGCCTTTTCCGTCCGGTAACGCAGTTCAACCACGCCCTGCCAGTCATTGTGAAAATGCGCACTCTCGAAGGAGATGCAAATCCTGTCTTCCCCGATCAGCTCGCTGTGCAGGTACACCACACGTGGGTCATCCACCGGCAGGTTGATCTGCGGACGCCCAAAAGCGTAAGCGAGGATATGCTTTTGCGAGACCGCCAAAAAACCGACAAATCCCCTGCTGCTGTATAGCGAACGCCGGTTGGGAGATTTGAAATCCTTCGAGAACCATGTTCCGCGCAAGCCCTCGTCCGCGGCAACCAGACCTTCCGCTTCCAGCTTTTCATGCATCCCTGTGGGGATGCTGCCGGTCTTGAACAACTGATAAAGCAATGCCTTTGCCATACTGAAGCTCCTCCCAAATTAGCCATATTAATTTTAGCAGGTTTCGGATGCGTACAATAAAAAATCGCCCTCCATCTTTGGAGAGCGATCCATTGTTCCAAATTATGCCTGTATTCAATCCATCCCGTCTGGCAAAGGACATTCATTCCGCACTTGCGTTTTCTGTGTTTCCGGTTTGAAGGATTTGACCCGCACCAAATGGATCGTCACCCCGGTGGCAATCCCCAGCAGGATCACCCTTACCCACCACAGCGGAACCACAAACCAGGCCGCATAACCAATCGTCAGCCATAACATCGTGATGGAAAACACTTTTTGTTTCAGCGGGATGCCCTTGCCTTCCCGATAATTGCGGATATACTCCCCAAACCAGCGATTACCAAGCAGCCAGTCATAAAACCGGGAGGAACTGCGCCCGTAACAAAACGCAGCCAGCAGCAAAAAAGGCGTGGTCGGGAGCACAGGCACAAATATACCGATCAGCCCTAGCCCCACACTTATCGTCCCGCAAATGATCAACAGGGATTTTTTGAAATCGTTCATACTTTAGACTACCTTACGTAATAATCGGGATATATATTATCCGAATTATACCCGGTTTTTCTGCAAACGCTACAGAAGAAAAATCAGGGGCGGCAATTGCCGCCCCTTTTATGCATTCACTTTCTTACTTCACTTTGTCCATCGGGATCATCAAGGCAGCAGCGACACCCTTGCCATAGGCCGGGTCAGCTTTCATGCAGTTGCCGATATGACGGATCTTGATGAACTCAGGCGCATCGCCCATGGCGCGGGCCGTATTCTCAAACAGCACCTGCTGCTGCTCCTTGCTCATCACGCGGAACAGCTTGCCAGGCTGGGTGTAATAGTCATCATCATCTTTACGGAAATCCCAACTGTCGGCTGCGCCGGACAAGGCCAGCGGCGGTTCCCTGAATTCAGGCTGCTCCTGCCACTCGCCAAAGCTGTTCGGTTCGTAGGCAATCGTTCTGCCGGCATTGCCGTCCACCCGCATCTGACCATCCCGGTGGGAGGGATTAGCCGGGGCGTGTTTGGGGCTGTTGACCGGGATTTGATGATGGTTAACGCCCAGGCGATAACGCTGCGCATCGCCATACGAGAAGAGACGTCCTTGCAGCATCTTGTCCGGTGAGAGTCCAATGCCGGGCACAATCGCTGCGGGGTTGAAAGCGGCCTGCTCCACATCCTGGAAATAATTATCCGGGTTGCGGTTCAATTCCAGCACGCCCACCTCGATCAACGGGAATTCCTTCTGATACCAGACTTTGGTCAGGTCGAAGGGGTTATACGGCATCTTGTTGGCCTGCTCTTCAGTCATCACCTGGATGTACATCTTCCAGCGCGGGAAATCACCTTTGGCGATGCTCTCCAGCAAATCGCGCTGATGGCTCTCGCGGTCCTTGGCGACGATCATTTCCGCTTCCTGATCGGTCAGGTTCTTGATGCCCTGCTGGGTATGCAGGTGGAATTTGACCCATACACGCTCGTTTTTGGCGTTGATCATGCTGAAAGTATGGCTGCCAAAGCCGTGCATGTGGCGATAAGAACGAGGAATCCCGCGGTCACTCATCGTGATCGTTACCTGGTGCAATGCTTCCGGCAGCGAAGTCCAGAAATCCCAGTTGTTGGTGGCCGAGCGCATGTTGGTGTGCGGATCACGTTTGACCGCCCGGTTCAGATCCGGGAATTTGTGCGGATCGCGCAGGAAGAAGACCGGCGTGTTGTTGCCAGCCAGGTCCCAGTTTCCTTCTTCGGTGTAGAACTTCATCGCAAAGCCGCGGATGTCGCGTTCGGCATCGGCTGCACCGCGCTCACCGGCCACGGTTGAGAAGCGCACAAATGCCTCGGTTTCCTTGCCAATCTCGGAAAAAATCTTCGCTTTGGTGTATTTCGTAATGTCATGCGTGACGGTGAACTTGCCAAAGGCGCCGGATCCTTTGGCGTGCATCCGGCGTTCCGGGATCACCTCGCGGTCAAAATGAGCCAGTTTTTCCAGATACCAGACATCCTGCAGCAGCATCGGGCCGCGCGGCCCGGCGGTCACAGCGTTTTGATTATCGGGGACTGGCGCCCCTGCTGCGGTGGTCAATTTCTTCTTTTTGTCTTCCATCATTTCTTACTCCTTTGGGTGAAGCGAAACAGAACAATTGGGGCAAAGCCCGGTGAAGTAAACGTTCCTTTCATTAACCTGAAATTCTTGCAGCCCATTTGTCGGAAAGCTGTCAATATCAATATCAAAGTTAATGATCATCCCGCATGCTTCACACTTAAAATGCCCGTGATTGGAGAGCATGATGTCATAGCGCAGCTCAATCTCATCAATGTTGACCACGCGTACCAGCCCTGCATCCACGAAAGCATGCAGGGTGTTGTACACCGTCGTTTTTGAAAGCGTCGGGATCTCTGGTACGAGCGCCTGAAAGACCTCGTCCGCGGTGGGGTGCGCATTGAGCTGATGCAAGTACTCCAGCACCTTGATGCGTTGATAAGACGGGCGAATGCCTTTCTTTTTTATTTCATTGGTCAGGGTTTCAACAGACAACACCATAGCTTCTCCAGTAATTTATTGGTAATGAATACTTTTTTGTAATCATTACATATTTATAATAGCATTAATACAGGTTTTTGTAAAGTAGCAATCCCGATTACTGATTGCGAAACCCGCCAATCAGCAGCGCAATCACTGCCCCGGCCAGTAGCAGCATCCACGCATCCAGGGTAAAGCTTGTTTATATTGGGGAGGGACAGGTCTCCTGACCTGTCCGCCCATATCCCCTGCAGAAACCAGAACAAGGGAACAAATAAACACCGCATAGACTAAATTTAAGGCTCGCTTATACCGCTTCAAACACGCCCGAATCCTTGGTTATAAAGAACCCCTGCGGGCTGGCTGCCACCTCCTGGCGTACAAATGCCTCCAGCGCCGCCTGCTGCTCCGCATCCAGGGTCAGCCGCCCGGAAAGGATATAGGCCAGCAGCATGTCTGCATCCGTCACGCGCAGGGAATCTTCGTAGCTGTGCATGGTTACCTGGTTAAAGAATTCCCCAATCTGCTCCGCTCCGTTCTCCAGGCAGAAGGCCGCCGCTGCGGACTTGCCCCAGGAGAGCAAACTCGCATCGAATCGTCCCATCAACGCATGCAGTTCCTGCATGTGCGCCTTGCCACCCGTCGAAGCGTAAAAGCGCCCGCCGGGTTTCAACACGCGGCGCACTTCGGCAAAGGCCTTCCGCCGGTCAGGCACGTGATACAGCATATGATTCGCCAACACCACATCAAAGGAATCATCCTCAAAGGGAATTTCCTGCGCATCAATCACCTTGAAGTCAAAACGAGGGACTGCCTCCGCCAACGCATCCTGTGCCCGCCCCAGCATGCCTTCCGAGAAATCTGACAGGACGATCTCCACATCTTCCGGCAGGCGCTGCAAATTCTCCAGCCACAGGTTGCCCGGCCCGCAGCCCAGCTCCAGCACGCGCATGCCGGGGGCAATCGCAAAACGATCAAACAGCCAGGACTGCCAGCCTTGCTTGTTCGTGCTGAACTGCTCATGCAGCCGGATGCGCACATTCAGATTGTCCGCATTCTCATACTGCTTTTTGATATATGCCGGGTCATTCACATAATCGATCTTTGCCATTAAATCCTCATTGAATATTTTGAAGCTCGATCGACAATTCAGCAATCTCCCGCTCCAGATGCGCCGGGAACCATTGCAAGCCAGGCGAAATCGTCTCGGGGATGCCATCAAACATCCAGGCCACCCCCAGCAGCATGACAGCCGTGTAGTGATCGAACATATCCACCCCATGCGGACCGCCCCCGGCGGCCAGGTTGAGCAGGCTGCCCTTTGCCAGCAGGAAAAGAAAACTGTCGCCAATTTCAATGCGCTCAATATACGCCTTCAACCGCTGGTACGGCTGCTGATAGAGCCAGTCAATATCGATTTCGCGATTGGAATGACCGGCGTTGAACAACATCGCTCCCGGCCGCATCTGACGGAAATGCGCCTCGCGCAGAGTGCCCTCCACGCCGGTGGCAGTCACGATGATCTCGCAGCGCGCCAGCCCTTCTTCCAGCGTCACCGCCTCGCAGCCATGATGACGTGCCTCCAGCAGGCGCACCGCGTCCAGATCGGCCACCGAAACCACGGCGCCCAGGTTGCGCGCCCGCTCGGCGATGCCTTTGCCCACCGGGCCGTAGCCGATGACCAGCACCCGCCGGCCAAACAAGCCCAGCCCGGTCACCTGGCCAAAGGCCGGCCAGACCCCATCCCCAACATGGAAACGGTTTTCCAACCGGTCTTTGAGCGGGATGCTGTTCCAGTCAAACACGGGGAAGGGGATATCCTGCCCCCGCAGCGTGTTCAAGCCGCTCATCGTCCCTTCCAGAGCGCCTTTCACTGGCGGGGTTTTGTCCAGATAGGCCATGCTCAACTCTCCACCCATATCACACAGATACTCGGCATCAAACGCACGCACCAGGCGCATGTTCTCGTCATAATTTGTCTGACTCATCCCCCGCCAGCCCAACACGGTGATTCCCTGTGAAACCAGATAAGCCGCCACAGCATCGTCCGTGCTGTCCACGTTGCACGCCCCGACCACGACCTCAGCGCCGGCCCGCTTCAAAGCAGGAAACATGGGCACGGCATTTTGCAAGGTAATATGTCCCCAGTAAGCCAGCTTCTTGCCGCGGTAATCGCGCTGCGGCACCAGCTTGGCATAATGCTCGGTCAGCGGGGTGATATGCCGGTGCCAGGCCAGCATGCCTTCGTCAATTTGTGCTGCCAGGTTGATGTCTTTGATCCTGGATTCCATTAAACCTTCCTTCCTTTATAAAAAAACATTAACCAAAAAGCCAGAAGGAAAACAAGTAACAGCAACATGCCGATCAATCCGGCATAAGCCACTTGATCTTCCAGAAAAACTTTGATTATGTAAAACGACCCTGCAATCACCCCCATCATCGTCCAGTGAAAGAATGCGCCATCCCCATATAATTCTTCTTCCCAAACGGATTTACTAAAATGCCGGAAAAGGATCAATAAAATGGGGCATACAATGGGTAATGCCAGGACAGCAATCCCCATATCTTCAACAATACCCGTTGCAACCGCAACCATGCACATGACGAGTGCAAACACACCATACAAATAGCCCAACAAAGCAACCCGCCAGAAATTTTTCATCTCTTTCCCTCTGAAATAAGTGGAGCCTTTCATTTATTATAACCAGTCCTGAAATAAAAAAACCGCGGCAAGAATGCCCGCGGCTCAACCAGTCAATTCGATTTCTTTCACACCAGAACAGCGATCAAAAACACGGCGATAAAGACCGCGATCATGCCCCCCAAAACCAGGGAGTAATTCTTTGGCTCAATCTGTCCCTGCCCGTCCATTTTTCTGATGAGCGGGAACAGCCGCCAATAAAATGTCGCTGTCGCCACCATCAAGGCAACCAGGCTGATGCGCTGGGTCACCGGATCTGCAAAGAAGATGATCACGATCAAAAGCAGAATAAAGATCAATTTCGTCCCGGCAATCCAGTTCACCAGATATTTGACAAAATCATGCACTTCAGGGTCCTGCTTGGATTTCTCCCAGGCCGTAAAAACACCTACGGCGTTGGCCTTCTTCGAGCCGGGGGAAAAATACATTGCCAGGATATTGGAAAACTCTAACAGAATAAATGCTACCATTACAATCTGGATGATTGTCATCTTGTTCAACCTCAATAATTCATCAACTACGCATCTGAATCTCGCAAGACTGTAATTATGCCACACATAACGAAACCCCGTACAGTTATCTCTCTGGGCTCCTGTTTTTAAAAATCTCATCACCTCATCCGGCCGGCTGGTAGAAAAGGCAATATCCCGCAAAAAGGAGCAATGTCCATTTGGAAGAAACGCGCTCTTGGAAAAGAATACTCATTCTTCCCTACATCAATGCAGCCTGCTCCCGATACTCCCGCGGCGTCATCCCCAGCCATTTCTTGAACGCCTTGCGGAATGTGCTGGGTTCCGAAAAACCGAGCAGGTAAGTGATCTGCTCCACGGTGTAATCCTCACTCAGGTAGCGTTTCGCCAGCCGCTCGCGGATATCCTGCGTCAGGTCACTGAAAACCACGCCCTCGTCAGCCAGGCGGTTTTGCAGGGTGCGCACGCTCATCGCCATCTCTTTGGCTACCTTGCGAATAGACAACGATTCATCATCCAGTTGAGCTAGGATGATCTTCGTCACCGCCTGGGTAGTGGCGTCCTTGCGCTCCAATCCGGCGATGAATTCCTGGGCATAGCGCTCAAAATAGGCCAGCAGCTCCGGGTTGGCCATCAATACCGGCACATTGACCAGGCTCATATCAATCGTGAAGGAATTGTGTTTCTGTTCAAACAGCACCGGGCATTTAAACACACGCTCATATTCGGCAGTCGAATCCGGCTGAGGGTAAATAAAGGTCACTTCCAGCGGACTCAAGTCCTGCCCCGACAGGTTGCGCATCATGCGCACCGAGCTGGCAATGGTGGACTCAAAACAATGCCGTGACATCTTCGGCGCATGAGGCGGCGTATCGAGAATGACCTTGATCTTGTTGAACTTGATGCGCACACTACCCTCGATCATGTTACCAATAATGCGCGAATACCGGCCGGATTTCTCAAAGGCTTCACCCAGGGTCTTGCAGTTCATCATCATATACCCAAGGATCGACCAGCTCCCTGCTTCGGCAAACTCACCCATGTGCAGCCCAAAACACGGGTCGTTGGTGTAATCGGCTGCTGATTCCTGGATATGCAAATAGGCCTCGACTGGGAGATACGTGTCCGGAGATTTAACGCTCTCCGGGTCAACATAAATCGACCGCAAAAACGTATCAATATCCACCCCGAGGGACTTGAGATAGAGACACATTTGGGTGAGGACAGTCACCGATACTGTGATGGGGGCGGGAGAATTGCTGTTCATGCGCATGTACACCTTATCTTTGCACCAAAAGCCATATTTTTTGCAGGAGAGGTCATAGAAAAGATTCTGTTTTCACCCTATCATTATACTGATAAAAGTTGTGGAAACAAAAGGAGTATAAAATGAATCGTTCAACCCGTATCATCATCGCAGTTATTGGGATCATGCTGGCAATCGCCGGAATCAGTCATGGTTTCTTTGAAGTCCTGCAAGGCAATACCCCCACCGGCGGCATCGGCATCAACGCCATTGGCCCGGACCACATCCAGTGGGAGTGGGGCGGAGAAGGTGCTTTAACCCTGGTACCCAATTTTCTCCTCACCGGTCTGCTTGCCATCACGGTCAGCATCGCCATCGCCGTCTGGTCGGTTGGTTTCGTTCACAAGAAAGGCGGCGCAACGGTCTTCATTCTGCTGTTTGTGGCTCTGTTCCTGGTGGGCGGTGGGGTTGCCCAACTGGTCTTTTTCCTGCCGGCCTGGGGTGTCGCTTCGCGCATTAACAAGCCCCTCACGTGGTGGCGCAAAGTGCTTCCGGCCAGGATCCGCCCGGCACTGGGTAAAATTTGGCCGGTCACCCTGTCCATCTCGGTAATCAGTTTCCTGATCGGGCTGTATATCGCCATTACTGGCCGCGTGCCCGGTTTCAACAACATCACTGACGCGGACACCGTGCTGGCGATCTGCTGGAGCTTCATCTTTGGCGGCGGCTGGGCAATGAACCTGCTGACGTATGTGTCCGGCTTTGCTGATGATATCGAACGCCGCATCCAGCAGGAAAGTTGACCATGATTACAGCAAGCAAATTCATCCTCCCCGGCATCATTTTCGTCCTCACCCTTGCCTCCGGCGTGTGGTTGAGCAACGCGGGGAAACCCTACAATAACGCCATCTTCGCCATCCACAAGCTGATCGCCCTGAGCGCAGTCGTACTGGCCGCCATTCAGATGGTCGCAGGCTTCAAAACCGCAGACCTAACCACCCTGCTCATCGTGCTGGCCGTCGCTGCCATTCTGGCGGTGATTGCCCTCTTCGCCACCGGCGCCTTGATGAGTCTGGACAAAGAACCCTACAAAGTCTGGCTGACCATTCACCAAACCGCGCCGGCCGTCATGTCCATCGCCGGCGCCGCCATCATCTACCTGCTGGAGCGGGGGCAGGCATGAAGATCCGCAATACCATCCGCATCACCAGCACTTCTCTGGGCATCTACGCCGGTCTGCTGGGCGTCGAGCATGGCATCTTCGAACTTATGCAGGGGAACATTCTCACCAATGGGCTGATCATCCAGGCCATGGGACCCATCTGCAATGCGGACGCCGCGTGGCACGCCTGTTTCCCTGCCTTCACCATTCTGCCCAACTACGCTGTCAGCGGCGTGCTGGCAACCCTCTTCAGTTTGAGCGTGGCCGCTTGGGCCGCCAGCTGCATCCAGTTGCGGCGCGGCGGGTTGATCTTGCTGCTGCTTTCAATTGGCATGTTCCTCACCGGCGGCGGGTTTGTGTCCTTCCTCACCGGAACACTGGCATCCGCTGCGGCCAGCACCTTCCGCCTGTCCGGCGGCCAACGCCAGCGTGGTCTGCCCCACAGCCTGCGGCGCACCCTGGCCGTCCTCTTCCCGTGGACCCTGCTGCTCATCGCTGGCTGGATTCCCGGAAGCTGGCTGTTGGGTCATTTTTACCCTGAGACAATGCTCAAGATCGGCACCCCGCTCTTCCTGCTCTTTGACCTGTTATTGCCCCTCGTCTCCGTCTTCGCGGCATTCGCGCATGACATGACGCCCGAAACTGTAAAAACAAATTGAAATCATTTATCTATGAGGAACCAATGACTACAAATACATCAATCCCCACAAATAATGACCTGAAAAATGTGTACAAGGTCGGCGCAATTGCCGTCCTGATCCAGCTTGCCACTATCCTGTTACTCCTCATCGCCTCCTTCGCACTCGGCCTGGAGCCGCGCCCCGCCACCGTGGCGGAATTCTACGCCATGTATAATGAAAGCAAGCTCACCGGCATGCTGCGTGATGATTTTTCCAGCCTGATCCTGATTACCATGTATCTGGGCTCCGCGCCTGCTTTGTTCTTCGCCCTGCGCAAACAGAACTTCACCGTTGCCCTCATCACAACCATCATGCTCCTGACCGGCACTGTCGGCGCTTTTGCCGTGCATGCCGGCTTCTCGATGATGCACCTCAGCGACCTGTACGCGTCCGCCGCGACTGAAGCCCAGCGCGCACAACTGCTGGCCGCCGGCGAGGCCGTCCTGGCCAGTGACATGTGGAACAGCACCGCCGGTTACATGGGCGGTATCCTCCTGCAAGGGCCGGGAGTTGTCCTCTCCCTGCTGATGTTGCGCAACAAGGATTTCAGCAAGGTGACCGCCATTAGCGGCCTGCTGGGCAACGGCCTCGACCTGATCCAGCACTTATTCCATCCCTTCGTCCCCGAAATCGCAGGATTGATCCAGCCGGTGATGGGCATCTTCTACCTGGTCTGGTTCCCCGCTCTGGCCCGCGACCTGCTGCGCCTGTCGCGTAAAAAATAGCTAACACGCCCTGGGCCTGCGCTGCTCAACCGCACCCTGAGCCTGTTGAAGGGAGCGCGACCGCTAGACCCGCTCCGGCTTCGGCAAGCTCAGCCTACGCTAAATAATGTTCACAAGGACAACCTTATGCAAAAAAAATCCTACCCTGTCACCAACAGCCTAAAATCTGTCGAGACGTTGTCCATCATCATCGCCGCCCTCATGGCCGCCGCCTCCCTATCAGCCCTGCTCTTCCCTGCGGCGCTTTACGCCAGTGAGGAAACCCGCCAGGCGATGCTGACCAATGATGTGGTCAATCTTGTGATCGGTGTACCGACTATCATCGCCTGCCTGCTGCTCCACCGTCGCGAACGCCTGATCGGCCTGCTCTTCTGGCCCGGTGCTCTGCTTTACGTGACCTATAACTCCCTCGCTGCCACAGTCGCCTTCCCCTCCTGGTTCCTCTTCATCGTTCACCTGACGCTGACCGCCCTCAGCACCGCCGCACTCGCCCTCCTCCTGCCGCGCATGGATATGCCCGCCATTAAAAAACGCCTGGCGGGCAAAGTGCCGGAGCGTTTCGCGGGAACCGTCCTGGCCCTGTTCGGTGTCGCCTTCTTCTTCCTCGCCCTGAGCATCCTCTTCGGCGGCGAAACCGGCCGCAGCGAAATTGCCACTGCCACTGCTGACCTGGTCGTCGCTCCCTTCTGGACCGTCAGCGGCATCCAGCTCCTCCGCCGCAAACCCTTCGGTTATGCCCTTGGCGCGGGCATGCTCTTCCACGCCGCCACCCTCTTCATTGGACTGCTGATCTACTTCTTCCTCCAGCCCCTTGTCGCAGGCGTCCCCTTCCCTCTGGAGGACTTCATCGTCATCGTCCCCATGGCCCTGTTATGTTTTGTACCATTCGGATTGTTTGTACGGGGGTTGCTTCGCAAATCATCCCATTAACAAACGGTGAAGTATCGTATAATCACTTGTATGGACGAGAGTGAAGAAAACATCAAGGAGTGCATTAATATTCTACTGGTCAATGAGATTCCCCTGATGGGCAATGTGATCGCCGCAGCCCTGGAAGACGAAACCGATATTTGTGTGGTTGGCCGTGCCACCAGCATGGATGATGCCCTGCAGATTGTTCAGGAAAAAGAGATTGATGTCGCCCTGATCAGCACCCGCCTGCCAGAGCAAGGGGCGTTGAAACTGACCGAGGCCATCACCCGTCTGGCGCCAGAAACCAAAGTGCTCGCTTTGGGACTGGCGGAAGAGAAAAAACGCGTGCTGCGCTACGTGGAAGCTGGCGCAACCGGTTACGTACTCAAAGATGATTCGCTGGACGATATGATTGAAACCGTTCGCGCCGCCATGGACGGGAAAGTATTCATCTCACCACAAATTGCCGCGGCAATGATGGAACGGCTTTCTGACCTGGCGCAAATGTTTTCGGACATTGAAAACAGCGTGATGGATGATGTTGGCCTCACCCCGCGGGAATTTGAAGTGCTGGAGTTAATTGGCCAAGGCTTGACCAATCAACAAATTGCCGATCAGCTCTTCATTGAGGTGGGTACGGTCAAAAATCATGTGCACAATATTCTTGACAAATTGAATGTCACCAGCAGGGGAGAAGCGGCCGCCTACCTGGCGTTTATTAGCACCTAACCAGTCCCTGTTTTTCCCCCACAGCATATAAATATATCCTCATCTATATCTTCATGATAGAAAGGCATACATAGACGCCAATTGCGTGCTGTGTTATCTTTGGTATAGATGAACAACAGATAAGAAACGGCTTGCCAATCCCGGTAATATTGATCTACTGCGGATGTATTCCACCGCCATGCAAAACTTATTTCGAGCCCATCCTTTTGGTTTGTTTACAAAAAAGGATGTCGCTTTGCAGCATATTCATCTCTTACCAGATGATTGGCAAGTTTTAACGCATTATATTCAGGGAGAAATCATCCCAAAGGAAAACAGGAATGAGAAAATGGATATTTATATTGACACAGATGAAATGAAGCAAAAATTAACCCAACAAAAACAGGTGCTTACGCAGCAAATTAAAGAAGAAAAGCGTAAGGCCTCTCCCACAGAGATGACGAACCCCGATCGCAACGATCTGGCGGCAGATTATGCTTTGCGCGACCGCCGGACTTCCCTGCTGGAGCAATTAACTAACCAGCACGCCGAAGTGGAAGATGCCCTGGCGCGCATCAATGACGGCAGCTATGGTTTTTGCACAAGCTGTGGCAAACCCATTCTGCCAGAACGACTTGCCGTGCTCAATTATGCAAAACTTTGCATCGAATGCCAGCGCATTGAGAACGAGAACTAATACGGAAAGCTCGTGCGAACCGATAAAAGGAAACGTATATCAAACAGGCGATGATAAAGGAGTCAGGATGAATGACAACAGCGAAAAATTAAAAAATGGAGACTGGATTGTTCATGTTGCGTATGGGGTCGGCCAGATTGACGGGATTGAACCCATGCCTTTAAGTGAAAACGAAGAGCCTTGCTACCGCGTGCGCACTCAGGATAGCACCTTCTGGCTACCCATGGAAAATATGGATAGTCACCGTGTCCGTCCGCTGGCCAGCCCGGAGGGTATTCAACGCGCCCTGCAAACACTGCGCCAGCCGCCCAATAAAATGGCTTCCGGCTACAAAGCCCGCCGCCAACGAATTCAGGATGTCATTCGGGATGGAGATCTCAAAACCGACATGATCCTGGTGCGGGATTTGAATGAGCTGCAATTCAATAAAGGGCTCAATGATACCGAACAGCGGGCGTATAACACCATTGTCCGCCGCTTCTTGCAAGAATGGACATTGAGCAAGGATATTCAAATGAAAGAAGCCAAGAAAAAACTGAATCAATTTTTGCAGGAAAGTCGCAAAAAAGGAAAACAAAAACAAGTAGCGGCGTGATCATCCCCGCCGTCATCGAATCCAAACAAATTCACACAGGAGGAAATCATTTTTACGGAAACTGAAATCACAGCCAATC
>Ga0334889_1002207_pt1 | contig 22634 bp, 18 predicted proteins | sample GraSluR1_MG_2_FD_207222 | JGI IMG/M metagenome (GOLD analysis project Ga0334889, IMG submission 207222) | Sludge microbial communities from methane-producing bioreactor in Wageningen University, Netherlands - Granular Sludge_8_08-R1 | ecosystem: Engineered > Bioreactor > Anaerobic > Unclassified... | reverse complement strand
ATGAAATAACATCTGAAACAACAATAAGGGATATTCAAATTAAAATTAAAGAAGTATATCTTACTAATAATCTGCAACATATGTTTATTGAAAATGGTTTTAAAGATATTCTCCCTTCTATTGAATCTTTAAATTCTGTTCCTGTGAGTATTATAAATGCTGAAAAATATAATGAGGGTTTGGAATTTGGAATAAAATTTGCACACATAATGCAATACTTTATGATAAGTGGTTCTTATGACGAATTAAATTATATTATTTCAAATCTAGAACAATGCGCCATGTATTTAAATGATTCAAATTATTCAAAAGGATTTTATGATGCATCTAAAGGCGTAAATAAAAAATACACAAGAGCTGCCATAGATAGAATAATAAATTTTGCTAAAAACACTAGAGAATTTATTTTTGATTTGGATGCATATTCTAGTTTGATGAACAACCCCAATTATGTTTTTTCAGCGGATGAAAAAGAAGTTTTTTTGGGTAGGATGCGAAACTATGAAACATCATATGGTTCAGCTGCGTTTTTGTTTATTTTAGAAAGACACTATGGTCTTAAAAATGGTGAAACGACAGGAATAGATCTTCTTGATAACATGATAACCAGAATGTATGGCTCAGTGTCTGATCCTCGTAAAACTTTAGACAATTATTTTAGTTCAGGATCAAAAACTAACTTAGATTTTACAAACACATACGATTCAGCAGTTACAAAAGCAAGATCAAGTGTTTCAAATTTTATAGATAAAAAAATGAAAAGAACATTGGATTATCAAAGTACTTTTTCAAGTGTTGATATTTTTGCACAATATTATCTATTTTGCCAAAAAGATAAAGATGGAAACACACTCTATGATGATATGATTGGCAGATTTGGAGAACATACGACATCTATAATGCAGGATTTATCAATTTTAAATACTTTGTCTGTAACAGGACAGCAGGCATTTTTGACAGATGTTTTTGATCCGCTGAGTAAAGTTTTTCCATATTTTATATATGAAGTCTTACAAACCATGTCAGGTTATGATTCACAAATAAATGGATTGAGTTTTCCTTTCAAAGATGAAACAAACCGTTCATTAACAGTTAGAAATTTTTATTTAAACATCCCCAATGCAATTAATACAGCCGGTAAAAATATTATTAGAAATGTAATGGAAGACATGTACCAAGGGGGAATGATCGATGCGTATGGTCAAGAGAGAGATATTGAAACAATTAACAGTGTTTCAGATGAAATATTGAGGAGAATAATTGAACTTCCGAGTGTTTCATATGCCGACATCAATATTCCATTCTTTCCAGATATATATGAAACCACTAGATCCTCTGCAAGTCCTTTCTTATCTCTGGCACAATTATTTTCTCCATTTGGAAATGAAATGATTTCTGAAGTGAGAGAAAGAACTGATGTGATGGTAAACTATATGCCGAATTTAATTGTTCTGCTCGAAGCGATTGATTATTTAGTTCCAGTTCATCCCCCAATAATTGAAGTTACAAGAAGAGTAACTGAGGGGCAAGCTTCAGGATCAGCGTCAGGAAATAGAGAAGAAACATTTTCAAGATATGCTGAGGGTTCGGTTGGCCAGGAATTAGCAGGACCAATGGGTACAAGAAGAAAATGGGCACTCACAGCAAACACAAATGATGAATATACTTTTGAAGGAACAACTCGGGGGGATGATTGGTCTGGACTCATGAATTCACTATATTTGGATCAAGCATATTTGGGCGTTGCATGGGAAGGCATTGAAGGCACAAAAAGTCAGGGAACAATGACTGATCTTGATGTATGGTTAAAAGCATACAGACCTTCTTCAGATACCCAGGACAAAGTTGAATTTTATGAAGTTTGTAAATACAACAAAGAAAGCAATGTATGGGAATTGTATTCTTTTGCAAACACTGGAGATTATGGTGGAAAGTTATATTTCATAGGAAAAAGAGAATTTGATTTTGAAGAAACTCAAAATGGGTATGTGAGAACCTGGTTGGGAGGTATTATTGATATAAAAGATGTTCATAATTTTGAAAACAATGAAAATGGTTTTGTGTTTTCTGCTTTAATTCCTAAATCAAGTTTAGGCGCTGGAGGGGTTGTTGCTAAAGATGAGACTTGGGGTGCAGCAACTACTATATCTGGTGAAGAGTCTGAGATTATATTTAGATTTTCACATCTTAAAAACTTTGAAGAAGCTGCTGCCACATTTATCAAAAATGAAAAAACTTTGGTTGAAATTGCGACAAGATTTGAAGGAGAATCTGGACTTGCAGGAAGGTATGTCATAAAGAGAGATTGGGGTTATTCGCAGGGTATGACAAATTTACAAATCGAAAGAATTAAAGAACGCGGTGGAGTGGGTGCAGAGGCTTATATTGAAGATATAAATCTTTATTTTATTGAAAATATAAATCTTTATTTGAATGCAGGAAGAATTTGGGGATATCAAGAGACATGGAATTCAATTGGCAAATTTTCGTGGTCAAAAGGTTTTTTACAAGGTTCCGTAACCTCTGAATCTGAATCTGCAACAGGTCATGCTTTAGCTTCGTTTGGAACTTTCAAAGCTTCAATGCCTTTTGTTTTTGATGTTTTTAAACAAGAATTCGAAAAAACAAATTTAGAGATGTTATACTCGCCAGATCAAGTTTTATTGTTTAATGCTTCATTTATGGCAGATTCTGAAACAGAACAGCTGATAAGATCAGCAGGGGTAAGTGCAGGAGTATTAAGTGAAACAGATGAACTAGTTCTCGGGGGAACTGCCATTATGCAGTCAGGCGATAACAAATATTTTTTAGGTGCGGGAGTTATGCCGGGCATGGCAGGAATCACTGGAGGAATACTAACTCCTGAAGAGCTTCTTAATGGAACTTTAATAGCATTTGTTCAAGGTGCGTGGGGAATCAACGAAAACGATGCGGCTAAAATAGCTGCTGTGCTTGCAGACAGAATGAACAAAGGAGAAATATATTTGGGCGTACAATATGATAGAAATGTTGGAAGCCCAGTTATTAGATTATTATCTCCCGACACCATGCCTGAATACGAAAGACAGGGTGCCCTCATAGGAACAAAAATCTACACTTTGGTCGGCGAGGGGAAAAAAAGAGGTTTACTATCAGTTGATTTGCGCACAGAATATTCAAGAGAATTAAAACCTGAAGATATAATTTCAATAATGAGCAGACTCAGGGTTGATTATCAAAGAACCAATTTAAGTGGATATGGCGAAATTAATTACGAGTGGAAAAGGACTGGAGCGGATTGGGATAAGTCGTGGGGAATTAGTTTCGGTGTGACTTATTGGTTTTAAAGTAAGCCAGTAAACTGACAAAATAAAAACCTATATAAACATTGTGATTTATTAAATAAAACTTATATTCTTAAATAATGAATCATTTGAGGTGAATAAAATGGAAAATAAGTATTATGTTCTTGGTTTAGTTTTAGTGATTGCACTCGTATTTGTTTTGGCAATTATTTTTATGGGTCCAGGATCTGGAAGCCCAAACAACAACTCCACAGTTATGGGCGATTCAAATTCTAAAACATTTGTAATGTTTGTTGATCCAAGAGATACAGCTTCTTCTCAAGTAGTTTTTAGATTAGAAGAGATTACAGATGCACAAATAGAAACAAGATGTATTGATATGTATGAGTTTTATTATGGCCAACCTAGCGAGGCAAAAGATATTTGTTTGCAGGTAAATCCAACTTATGAAGAAGATTTAGAAATGATGGTGACATTTGCAATGAATAATCAGGTTTCTTCATTGTATTATTATGATGGGGAGTATAAACCTATAGAAATGAGTGCCAATCCTGCAGTAATAGCGGGAAAAATGTGCGAACACACAGGTTGTAAGGCTCCAGAACTTGAAAAAATCAAAGCTAAAGTTTATTATGCAAACGAATTGGAAGATAAAGAGTTTATTGAACAAACATTAAGCATGTTGGCACCTATTGGATTAGATTTTGAATATGAATATGTACCTATAACCCAACAAGAAAAACAAATTTTCAACGAGGATTATAATCTACAATATGCGCCAGTTATTATATTTGAAAAAGCTTCCATGAGTAAGGACAATGCAATTGCTTTTTCATCACTTTCTCCACAATTAACCAATCCTTCTGTTGCCGAACAACAAATTGGATGGTATTTTTATGATTTAACTGATTCTTATATTGCCGAACCTGTTTATTTAATAAGCAATGATCATCTTTTGTTAAAATTAATTGAAATGAAAGGAAATATATATGTTCAATCAACAGGTCAAGAGCAGTATTTCACAGTACTCGAGAGTGTCGGAGTAGATCTTGATTATGAAATTATTGAATACAATGAATCAATAGATATAAATGTTGATTATCTCCCTGCTTTAGTTATTACTGATATTGAAGAAGAGGATATACCTTTAATTTCAAAAAGAACAGAGGGGTATTATTCTTATTCTGAAGATGAGGAGAATGGACTGGTGTTTGAATTATCAAAACCAGATCTAAAAAATTATATAGGTGAGGGACAAGATAAAGCTGTTTTAGACATATATATAATGTCACAATGTCCTTATGGTTTGCAAATGCAAAAAGCAGTTATACCTGTCGCAAAACTTTTCAAAGACACTCCCAATGTTGAAATAAATAACAAGTTTGTACATTATGTAATGCATGGCCAAAGCGAAACCAATGATAATCTTTATCAATATTGTGTTGATAAAGAATATCCTGATAAATTATGGGATTATATTGAATGCTACTCAGAAGCAAAAGGAAAAGAAGTATCATGTCTAGAAACTATAGGTGCAGACAGAGATGTTGTTGATGAGTGTGTTGAAAAAACAATTTCTGAATATGATGTAGTATCTTTGATGCCATCTGGATTGCCTGTTTTCAACACTCATCTAAATGAAACAACTAAATATGGTATAACTGGCTCGCCAGGATCCGTGTTTAATGGAATAACCGTAAACATGCCAAGAAATGCAGAGGATATAAAAACTATTATCTGTTTGCATTTAAAGGATAAACCTGCTGAATGCGACACAGATTTAAGTTCTTATGGTTCTGCAGGTGTGAGTTATGGGCCACTTATTGGAACAACTTTGGCAGCCACAGATGCAACCTGTGGTTAATTTTTTCTTTTTTATTTTAACGATATCTTTTTAAATCCATTTTCTGTATTATCTCTCATGAGAATTATTGCATTTAAAGCATTAGGCGATGCGTTGAAAGTAGCAGTTAATTTTCCTTTGGAAACATTAAAAGCTGCGTTTTTGTTTTTTTTAGCAGTTAGTTTGCTGATATCTGCAGGATTAACACCTGCTTTAGTTGTATTTTATGCTATCACAGCAATTAATATGTGGACAAGTATAACGAGCTTTATTCTTGTTAGTATGTTGTTGATTAGTTATGTTGTTGTTTGGTTTTTCATATCCTCTTATACGGCGGCATTTGTCAAAACACTTTTTGATTTGTTTAAAGAAAGAAAAAGACCTTCTTTGTTCACTTATATTCAGTTGGGATTGAAATACGGAAGAACTTACTTTGCTTATGCAGTTATAAAAAATTTTATTTTATTGGTGATTTTAATACCCTTGTTGGGGATCACATATTATTTTAATGTTTTAAATTATCTGCCGTTAATATTCCTGCCCATATTTGTGCTTTTCTGGTTTTTAACAATGTTTGTGCCTATTTCAATTGTTGTAGATGAAGCACATTCTTTAACTGCGATCAAAAAAGGAATCAAATTTATATTCAAAAAACCTTTAGATTCTATCATTATATTTACAATGATAACAATACCTTTTGTTTTACTATTTCTTGTGCCCATAATAGGCAACATATTACAAATGCTAATTATTTTACCACTATCTTGGTTGGCATTGCTTTTAACATACTATTATGGTAGGTAAAATGATTAAATCTCTGGAATTTTTTATTGCAGATTTAAACATACCTATATTCCATGAATTAAGTATATTTTTAGATCATCCTTTAGGTTTGCTTATAGTCACTTCTTTATTAATCTTCTCAATGACTGTTTTATTCAAACAAAAACGTACAGTCATGCCCATAGTGTTAATGTCTCTTTTATTGACATCAATTTTTACAGTCGGTGCAAAATTTGTCTATCTCGACGAAAGGCCATGTATAAGCGAAAAAGTTGAATGCACAGAATCATATTCTTTTCCAAGTGCCCATTCTGCAATAGGTTTTTCCTTGCTTCTCCCAAGTTTAGGAACGCCTGCGTTTTGGTTTTATTTGATATATGCATTAATTCTGGCTTTTTCAAGATTGTATCTTGGTGTGCATACAATATTAGATGTTGCAGGTGCTTTAGGAGTTGCAATAATCGCATACACAATTTCAAAGTTCGTTATATTGAAAATAGAGATGGTGGCCCATGAGATCAGAATTTGAAAGGCAAGTTTTCCACATATTCTTAGGTTTTGTATTTATTTTAATGCATTTATTTTTGAAAAGAGAAATTTTTTCAATTATTATGGCGTTTATAATAATGGGGGGATTGATTACAATCCAAATAAAAATGTGCTATAAAATAAAAATACCGTACATTGATTTTTTCTTAAGAATGTTTGAGCGCCCGAGAGTAGCACCGGGGTTAGGAAGTTTATGGTATTGTGCAGGAGTTTTTGTAACTGGTTTATTATTTTATTCTTTCAATAAGTTTTTTGCAGTGGTTTTGATGTTGGCAGTTGGCGATGGTTTGGCAACTATTTTTGGAATACATGGAAAGCACAAACTTCCATGGAACAAAAGAAAAACATTTGAAGGTTCTTTTGCTTTTTTTGCAGGTAGTTTGACTGCATTAATTGTTTATCCCTTCCCGATTACGTTTTTTGTTATTATAGTGAGCACAGTTATTGAATCTATTGATTTTAAATTAGATGATAATGCATTGATACCTCTGGCGGCAGGAGCGCTTTATTTTTTATTTAAATAACCAAATTTCCTTTCAGAACCGCAGTTTAAACACCTATAAATAATTCTTTTGTTTGAATGATTTTGAATTATTTTTACAGTGTTTCCAGGAATCCAAAAAGTATGGCATTTCTTGCAGAATTTAATTTTTTGCTGTTTTGAAAGTCTCAGATTGACTGTTTTTCTTATTTTATCTATCATTAAACAATATTTTTTTGAATACAAAGAATTAGTTTTAGAATAAAAATCGGCTAAGTAAAATAGCCTATTTATTCTTTCTTTTGCAATTTCCTGTTTTAATTTTTTAGAATTTTTTACTGTTCGCATTTACATACCGCAATACCATTGTTTTGGTTTACTTCACAATGCCAAAGATTGCATGTTTCTGTTTGTCCAACATAAAAATCTTCTGCAACTTGTTCGTCAGGAACAAATGCCGCAGCTCTTGTGTTTGAGTTAAGTGATCCACTTGATCCGCCGTATGCTACTACTCCTATTAGCACAATGACAACAAGTGCAAAAAATATTCCCAATTCTTTTCTATTCATTCTGCACACCTCTTTATTGGATGGGCCAGGCCGGACTTGAACCGGCGACCTACGGTTTGCTCAGACATGAGAAACTTGCGCCAGAACGGGTCATATAAGACCGTCGCTCTAACCAGACTGAGCTACTGGCCCCCAATTAATGTTAGTATATAGATGAAAGTTTTTAAAGCTTTACACAATCTAAACTATAAGGTGAATAAATGGGATGCGATAAGTTTATGTATTATTTAAATGTGTTGGTATTTATTTTATTATTAGTTTTATCTATATTATTTATAATTAATAGTCAAAATCTGGAGGCCATACTTTTTCTTATCATCAGTTACTTTATTATACCTAGTTCAGAACCTTATGATTCTTTAGTTAAAGGTAAAAAAATTATTTTGAAAAAGAAGTTTAGAAAACATGAATTTCAAATTTCTGATGTTAATTTGAGATTATATTATAAAAATCCCCAATTTCCATATTTATCACAAGCTGTTTTAACATTTAAAAATGAGGAATATATGTTGGCGAACAATAAAGTTTGCTGGAATTGGTGTGTTAATAATTTTCTGAAAGATTATGTTGAAAAAGGAGGAAAAGCAGAGCTATTTATAGATGATAAATTAACAAAACTGACAAATAAGGATTTATCAAAAGGGGAAGAAGGTTTTTTAGAATTGCTTATCAGAGAAGCAAACACAAAACAAAATTGATTTCAATCTTCATTTTCTTCAATAAATCTCTCAATCTTTTTGTCAATCGTTTCCCAGTATTGCAATTTCAACAGTCCTGAAAGTTGTTTTCTAATCTGGGTGTTACAATATTTAGAAGTACTTCTGCAGATATTTTCCAATTCTTTTGCCAGTCTTTCTCCTTCTTTATCCATATCAGTAAGAATAATTATTTTTTCAGAATCAATTTTTTTAAAGAGATTTTCAATTTGTTCAAATTTTTTTCCCTGAATGGGAATAATATTTCTACAACCTATATTTTTCAACGCATCCTTGTCTTTTTTTCCTTCAACAACAACATAATTGTTTTTGAGTTCTAGAATTAGTTTTTCAAACAATTTAAAATTTTTCTCCATACTTGTTTTTTATCAGAAAATTTTATAATGATTCTCAAGTTTTTACTTTTAGAAAAGATTTATAAATCTTGCCATATTTTAAAAAAGCGTGATGAATTCTTTTCACAATATGGGTTGAATTAATTTTAGGTGATATATATGGATAGTATGAAATATTTTGTTTTTGCAGCATTCGTGCTGATGATTTTTGGAATGGGCATTGTTAATGCTAGTCTTGCTTTTGAACAAGGAGTTTGTAAGCAAACAGTTATGGAAAGTATTATTTTAACTGAGGATATAACTTGTGTGAAAGAAAATTTGGGCCAATTTGATGCTGGTTTAGATGTGGGCGCAGATAATATTGTTATTGATTGTCAAGGACATACACTAACGGGTCCAGGGGGATTTTCAGATTATTATCCTAGGGGAATTAATAATAATGGTCATAATAATGTAACCATAAAAAACTGTACGATCGCCGATTTTTATACTAGTATTATGTTTAGTGGTGCAAGCAATAGTACAATTGAGAATAACAATCTCAGTTACAGCACTAATTATGGTTTATATTTCAAGTCAAGTTCTAATAATAACACTATTGCAAATAACCTTATTAGTTACAATGGTAATAATGCACTAATTTTTACCGGTTGTTCTGAAAATTTGTTAATAAATAATACTGTAAATTACAATTCACAAATAGCGTTCTCATTTACCGAGAGTTCAAATAATAATACCTTCATAGGTAATACTGCCAATTCTAATTATATGTACGGTTTTTTATTGCGTGACAGCACAAATAATATTCTTATCAATAATATTGCCAATTCAAATGAGTATGAGGGTATCGTAATCTGGGATAGTTCCAATACTACTCTTGACAACAATACTGCCAATTCCAACTTGGCGCGTGGTATTTACATAACTGGTGTTTCCGATAGCACCATAAACAATTTATATGCCTGCGGTAATGTTGTGGGGGATTTGTATGATAGTAATGTCCCAAATAGCAATTGGACAAATTCCACTTATAGTACTTCTTCAACCCCCTCAGGCTGTGGAGCAGAAGATGAAGACTGCAGAGAATATTTTGATCAGATTGCTGAATGTGAAGAAGCACCAGAATGTACAATCCCATCAGACGGAATGTTGATAGATGAAAGTGTAATTTTATGTTCAGGAACTTATAATTTAGAAAATGGAATAACAATAAACGCAAATGATGTTACTGTAACCTGTGATGAAACTGTTTTGAACGGAACTGGTTCAAATAATGGAATTTATCTTGGTTCAAAACAAAGAGTAACTGTGACTGGTTGTACTGTTCAGAATTATAATCATGGCATTTACCTTTCAACTAGTAGTTTTAATACTTTAACTAATAACACGGTTTCCAATAATTATAATGGAATCCTTCTTACTGGGGGTACTGTAAATAATCTTATTAACAATACGGTTACATTAAACAATAATCATGGTATTTATCTTGCTAGTAGTAGTTTTAATACTTTAACTAATAACACAGTTTCCAATAATACTGAAACTGGAATACGCATCGAATCAAGTGGAACGTGTACTTTGGATAATAATATTGTTACGGACAATAATGACGGTATTAAACTAATGGCTAGTATTAATAACAATTTGAATAATAATACTGTTTGCTCAAATACATTGGATTTAAATGGTACATGGTCATCTTATCCAAATAATGACTGGTCTAATTCAACTTATGATACGTCCGACCCTGATAATCACATTTATTTTGATAGAATTTCTTGGTGTAATGGCACTGAGTTCACTTACACTCCGATCAATGTTACTTTAACCGGTCCAGCAAATGGAGCGTTAATTACTGAAGATTCAACAACATTAAATTATACTGTTAACATTGAAGCGAACTGTACTGTTTATCACAACATAACTGGCTGGCGCGCAGACTGCGAGACAAACGGGACAACTGGCGCATCATGCGGAGTCAATTCAATGGAAGATGGAGTTTATGAATGGAATGTTTATTGTGTTGACGCTAATGATGAAATAAACAGTGCGTGGGCAGAAGAAACTAATCGGACATTTACTGTTAACACAGGGTTTATTCAAGGAGTTTGCGAACAAACAATAACCAAAGATGCGACCCTTACAGAAAATTTAGATTGCAGGGATGAAAAAGGGATAATAATCGGAGCGGACAATCTTGTAATTGATTGTGATAATTATAACCTAACTGGTGACGGAACGTATTTGGGTATAGAAATTAATGGTTACAATAACATAACAGTTCAAAACTGCAACATATATACTTTTGCAACTGGAATTTCATTGGCACATACTGTTAACAATACCATTCAAAACAATTACATGGAAGATAATGGTTTCGCTCCTACGACAGGAATTAATTTGTATAATGCGAATTACACAGACATTTTAGATAACATAATTGTTTCCGATAGGGGAGATGGAGTTCACCTTGAAGAGAGTTTTTACAATAATTTGGAAAGAAATAATGCGAGCACTAACGCAAGACATGGATTTTATATAGAATTAAGTGATAACAATACTTTAACAGATAACATTGCAGTATCCAACGGAAAATACGGTTTTTATGTTGAGTTAAGTTATTACAACATTTTAACAGGCAATTATGCAGGTTATAATGGTTATGATGGATTATATTTATCGGGAAGCGATAATAATACCTTAATTGAAAATGTTGTAGAAAACAATTATTTCAACGGTTTGTTTTTAGACGGAAGCTCTTACAATATTTTAACTGGTAATGAAGTGAGCGGGCATCCACTGGGAGAACCAAGCGGATATTTTGGTTTAGGATTACTTGACAATTCAAATTTTAACACATTGGAAGATAACTTAATGACCAATAATTTTATAGGATTGTATTTGTTTGGCGTTCATAATAATACATTTATTAATACCACCACAACAAATAATACGTACGGTACTCAACAATTTATAGATGCGGACAATACTTTTATAGACACTTATGCGTGCGGAAACGATGTTTATGATATACTCGAGGATGATTTAAACAACACTTGGATACGCACCATTTATTCAATTTCTGATGCAAATGCAACCTATCTTGACCAGATAGCAACATGCCCGATCGTGCAGGGTGTCTGCGGACAGATTATTGGAATAAATACTGTATTAACTGAAGATATTATTTGTGAAGATGGAGATTTAGGTGAAGGTGAAGCCGCTTTAAGCATTGTTGCCGATAGTATAACAATAGATTGTAATGGTTATGCATTGGTAGGTTATGAAGGCATAGGTATAGGCATAGAAGGAGTTGGTTATGATGGAATAACACTTGTTAATTGTAATATAACTAATTTCTTGACTGGTGTTTATATTGAAGATTCTATCGGAACTGAAATTTATGATAATCATGTACATTACAATGGAATGTGGCGTCCCGATGATACTGGAATTCATTTCTATAATGTAAACTATTCTTCAATATACAATAATTTTGTTTATGAAAATGATATCGGAATAGTATTGGAAGATTCAAATGAAAATGAGATTTATGGCAATGAAATTTATGAAAACTTAGGTTCTGGAATAGAATTTTACAATTCAATACATAATGAAGTATATGAAAATGAAATTTACTTTAATATGTATGGTATGTATTTTGAAAATACTAATAATACATTAATGTATGACAATTTAGTATGTTTAAATGATCTTATTGATATTCTTTTCCGTGAAGATGCTGAAGGAAATGAGGGAGAAAATATTTGTAATGTCTTAAATGATATCGCCGAGTCTAATGCAGAAGTTTCCTGCCCGACAGGATGCCCATATTATGGGACTTGTGGAGCTGAAATAGGTAATAGTATTATTTTTGGTAAAGACATGGAAAATTGCGAAAATGGATTATTAATCACTGCATCTGATGTTGTAATTGATTGTAATGGTTATGGAATTTATGGAGATAATACAAGTGGGGGATTTGGAATAGTAGTAGATTCAGTAGATAATGTAACCATACATAATTGTACTATTAAATATTTTGGAGAAGGAATTGCACTATTCGGCTCTAATGGTAGTACTATTACTAACAATCATTTAGATTCAAACGGAGTAGGCAGTATAGGTACAGGTATTTTAATGATTGAAAGCAACTACACTACTGTTCAGAATAATCTTATTGAAAATGATCTTGGGAATGGTATATATGTTCTTTTAGGAAATCTCAATACCATCGCAAATAATGAGTTAATCAATAATTATTACGGAATGTTAGTTGAAGGTTCAAATAATAACTCAATAGAAGATAATATTTGCAATGAAAATTTAGAAGGAATTGTTTTATCTGACAGTTCAAATTACAATACCTTATTAAGAAATACTGTAAACAGGAACGAATTATTTGGAATTTATTTGACTGGCCCCAGCATGCACAATTATTTAATTGAAAATACTGTCAGTCAAAATTATGGGGGCCCCTCTTATGGAATTTTGATTGATACTGGTGCCGATAATAATACGCTAACAAACAATACTGTTATTCAAAATGATGTAGGTATTTCAATTGACTCTGCAGACAACACATTAACAGATAATTTTGCGTGTTCGAATACAAATTTTGATGTCACAGATTCTTTAAACGAAAGCACATGGACAAGAACAACTTACACCCTATCTGATCCTATAAATACAACTTACTTTGATCAATTGGATACTTGCCCCTTCCTACAAGGTGTCTGTGGACAGACAATAACTGAAAGCATAACTTTGACAGAAGATATGGATTGTTCTTGGACAAATATTGATGGTATAAAGGTTATTGGTGCAGGAGATTTAGTAATTGACTGCGATGGACACAAACTAATCGGTGACGGTGGAGAAGAGGGGAATGTAGGCATATACATCTTAGAACAAAATAATATTGAAATACTCAATTGCGAAATAGAAGGATTCTTTTATGGAATAGAAATAGATACGGGGGATAATGTTAGTGTAGAAGATTCGAATATACATGATAATACTTGTGAGGGTTTGTATATTTATGAATCAAACACAACAGTCAAAAACACAATTTTCCAAGACAATTTGGATTTATGCGCCAGAACAGGTTTGTACCTCTCAGCTTCAACTTTACACCTATTCAACAGCCATTTCATTAATAACGATGAATATGGGTTGTATGAAGAATTCAGAGTAGAGTTGGACACAGTCTACTGGACAATAGAGGATTATGCATCATGTATAGATAATAATATGCAGTTTAGTACAGAAGACGGATACATAACTTTTGACGGTGGAATATTACATCTAGACAACTGTGTTTTAGAAATTTATAATCAAGAAACAGAAACATGGGCAAATTGGACAATTACGGGCAACATGACAGATTATGTTCCGCCAAAAGAAATGGAAGAAAATGATACTGCAACATTTGAATTTGATAATTCAGACACACAAATAGACTTAAATTTAAATGACACTGTTAATGCCTCAGTTTTTGTAGGTTTGTTGGATGATGAAGATGTGGGCAGTTTAGGAATCGGACCAATCGGTATGTTACCTTTCAAAGGTATTCAAGTAGAATTAAACGAAGATGCAAACAATACATTAAATTGGGCAATAATTAGAATATATTATACAGATGCAGAATTAGATGCATTAGGAATTGAAGAGTCCTCATTAAGAATGTACTATTTCAATGAAACATCTGGTGAATGGGAACTTGTAGAAGAGCAGGGAATCGTTACAACTCCTCCTAAATATGTTTGGGGAAATGTAACACATTTCAGTACGTATGCTTTATTTGGTGAGGAAGCAGAAGAGGCAGATGACGACGATGATGACGACGATGATGACGATCCAGTAAGAAGAGGTGGAAGTGGAGGGGGAGCAGTTGCAGTTGGCTCAAGACCTCCAGCAGATGAAGAAGATGAAGATGATACAACTGAACAAGATGTAATTGATGATATTATACCAGAAATAATCCCTCCAGTTCAACCATATAAATGTTATGAAATGACATGGAATTATGAATACAACAATTTAATCAACCAACCAGTAACAATAACAGTTTTAGCAAACGATCAACCAGCTGAAAATGTTTTAATTGACATTGTTTCACCATTAAACAAAATAATTTCTTTAACAACTGACGCAACAGGCAGAGCAACTTTCACACCAGATTATGAAGGCATCTACAAAGCACAAATAAGAAGCTGTGATACAAAAGGTTCAATAAACGTTTTAACATCAATGCCCTCAGTTAAACCTCCAACAACAGAACCAGATCCTGGATCAACAATAGTTGAACCAGAACAACAAACAGATTGGCTTTGTATTGGTGCAATAATTGTCATTGTTTTGATAATAGGAGTTGCGGTTCTTGGTGGAGCAGGCGGACTTGCTGCTTTAGGAGCAACAGGGAAAACACCAATAGGTAGTTCTCCTGATAAAAGTCTTCCTAAAAAACGCAAATAACTTCTTTTTTCTTTTTTTAATTTTCAAAAACCTTAAATTACTATTGTTTATTAATTATACTAATGAAAGCTTCAGAATTAAAAAAGTTATATATTGATTTCTTCAAATCTAAAGGTCATGCTGTGATAGAATCAAATTCACTTGTACCCGAACATGATCCAACTGTTTTATTTACAACAGCAGGAATGCACCCTTTAGTTCCCTATATTCTTGGTCAGAAACATCCTTTGGGGAAAAGACTAGTTAATGTTCAAAAATGCTTAAGAACAGATGACATAAATGAAATTGGAGATTATTATCACCATACTTTCTTTGAAATGCTTGGTAATTGGTCATTGGGAGATTACTTTAAAATTGAAGCAATTGAATATAGTTTTGAATTTTTAACTGAGATATTGAAAATACCTTTGAATAAATTGGCAATAACTTGTTTTGCAGGAGATGATGACTCTCCAAAGGATGAAGTATCTGCAAACGTCTGGAAAGCTTTGGGTATTTCTGAAGAACGAATTGTTTTTCTAGGGAAAAAACATAATTGGTGGGGTCCCCCTGGGGCAACAGGTCCTTGTGGTCCAGACACTGAAATGTTTTATTGGGCAGACGAAAGCAAACCCCCTGAAAAATTTGATCCTGAAGATGATAGATGGGTAGAGATATGGAATGATGTTTTCATTCAATATGAAAAAACATCAGAGGGGAAATATATTCCCCTAAAACAAAAATGTGTTGACACAGGTTTGGGTGTTGAAAGAGTTTCAGCAGTTTTACAAGGATATATGGATAATTATAAGACCGAACTTTTCTGGCCCATCATCGAAAAAATCCAAGAATTAACAAAAAAAGATTACCAAGACAACAAAAAAATAATGAGAATCATTGCAGACCACACACGTGCCGCAGTTTTTATTCTGGGGGATGAAAGAGATGTTGTCCCTTCAAATGTTGATCAAGGTTATATCTTAAGAAGATTGGTTCGAAGAGTTATTCGCCATATGAAAATGCTTGGCTGTGAAAAATCAATGAGTATTCTGGCAGGAGAAGTAATTTCAATATATCAAACCAATTATTCTTCATTAAATTCAAAAAAAGAATATATATTGGGTGAATTGGAAAAAGAAGAAACAAAATTCCAAAAAACATTAGAAAAGGGATTAAAAGAATTTGAAAAAATAACTGAAAATTCAAACGAATTACTTGGAAAAGACGCGTTTTTATTATTCCAAAGTTATGGTTTTCCCATTGAATTAACAAAAGAATTATGCAACGAACAAGGAATAATTTTGGATAAAAAAGGATTTGAAAGAGAATACGAAAAACACCAAATGCTTTCAAGGGTTGGTGCAGAGCAAAAATTTAAAGGAGGATTGAGCGAAGCATCTGATGAAACAAAAAAACTCCATACTGCAACCCACCTTTTAAATGAAGCCTTGCGCAGAGTTTTATCTTCAGATATCAAACAAAAAGGAAGCAACATAAATTCTAAAAGACTGCGATTTGATTTTAATTTTGATAGAAAATTAACTGAAGAAGAAATCAAGAGGATTGAGGATGAAATCAACCGAATTATAGGATTAAATTTACCCATAACTGCACAAGAAATGCCTCTACAAAAGGCTTTGGATTCTGGGGCTCAGGCAGAATTTGGTGCGAAATATCCTGATGTAGTTACAGTTTATTATGTTGGTGATTATTCAAAGGAGATTTGCATGGGTCCTCACGTTGAGAATACTAAGGACTTAGGGAGTTTCAAAATATTAAAAGAAGAATCAAGTGCAGCAGGAATAAGAAGAATAAAAGCAGTTTTAGAATAACTATTTCTTTTTTATTACCATAATCAAAACAATGATTGCCCCCAGACAACTAAGCCCATTTAATCCTGCAAGTACTGGGTCAGAGCTATATGTTTCAACTATAATAAAGAATATCCCTAATGCTTGTAAGACAGCAAAAACAGGTGAAATGGTTTTTTCATTTTTGTTTTTAAACAACAAGTATATCTGAAACGACCATGCTATTATAATCAAACAAAGCCCAATCCACGATAACATATGCCATACTGAGTAATTATTGTTTAAAAAGGTTTCTTTACAACAGCTAAATTTTCAAAAAATAACAAAACATTTATAAATATCACTGTTTTATAGAATTAGTGGATGGCAAGGACTATTCGGTTGCTCTGGAAAGAGTGTGACCATATAGGCCTCTGACATGCATTCAGCCAGTAATGTGGTGACTGGACTATAACTCACTTCATGAAACCTGTGTATGCTACGCTGGTGTATGGCTCAAAGGAGATAACCTTAGAGTGGGAGGGTAGGTTAGGATTTAGGCCCAGAAACACTTGAGGCACTTCTTTACCGAGTCCAGTATGCCATCCTTTATATTTTTAACAAATAAGGTGGTGTTTTTTATGGTGGTTAAAAAAGTAAGGGGAAAAGTATCTAAAACAGTTAAAGGTGCTGTTAAAACCAAAAAGAAAGCAGTGAAAAAAGTATCTAAAACAGTTAAAGGTGCTGTTAAAACCAAAAAGAAAGCAGTTAAAAAAGTATCTAAAACAGTTAAAGGTGCTGTTAAAACCAAAAAGAAAGCAGTGAAAAAAGTAAGCGGTAAAATATCTAAAACAGCTAGTAGAGTAAAGAAAAAAATAACTTCTGCAATCTCTATCTTAACAAAGAAAAAACCCCGCACCAAAAGTAAAAAATCAAAAAAATCTAAAATCGAAAAAATGAAAAAATTAATTTAAACAAATCTTATTTTTTTATATTTTTCCGTCATCCAATATTTTTTCTTAACAATTACTTTTAATGTTATTCAAGTATCCCAAAATTGAAAATATAAAAATTTATAATATTTGGATTTCAAATAAATTTAAAAAAAAGAAGTAATGCTTTTCAAAAATTATTTTTTAAGAAATTTTGAAAGCACATTACAGAGGCAGCATCCTTGTTTTTTTTCACCTGCTTCTTTCTTAGCTTTTGCTCTTCCTCTATGAACCTTTTTTCTAGTTTGTCTTCTTTTTGCTGGTTCTTTCATTAAAATCACCTCAATAACAATTAATTAAACAACATATATTTTAAAAACCTTAACTTTGTTATAAATATATGAAATCTTCTAAAAACCTTAATGTCAAACCCAAACACAAACCCAAAAAAACATCAAAAAAAGAACAACTTGAAAAAACAGTTATAGATATTGCGTTGGATGTTGCCAGAGAAGGTAAGGGAGCATTATTTGTTATTGGAAACCTAAAAAAAGGAAAAGATTATGTTTGTATGTACCCGAATTTATTTGAAAAAAACCACATGTCTCTTTTGAAAAAAGGAATGGGCCCGATAGTTAAAAATCTATCAGGTTTAGATGGTGCAATTATTATAAATACTGATGGAAAAATCCTTGCTTATGGTGCAAGAATAAAACACCAAAAAAATATACCTGGTTTTGGTACAAGACACGCAGCAGCGAGAGGAATTTCAAATACGGGTGCGTTGGCAATAACTGCATCAGAGGAGAATCATATCGTAAGGATTTTTAAACAGGGCAGTATAATAATGGAGATAAACCCTTATACTAAAACAGTCAGAAAAAATCTTGATAAAATTGTCAGTATATTAAATTCTCCTGAAACCAGTGCAATGGTCGCAGGTGCTTTGGGTTCGGCATTTATTGCTGGTGCTGTTACTGCAACAGCTGTTTTACCTGGGGTAATAGTATTCACAGGAGGATATGTTGTTTCCAGAAAAATCATGGATTTTCTTGAAACACTCCAAAAAAAGAGGTGAAATCGATGAACATATATGATGGCGATTACAGAAAATTGATGATTCTACCAATATTATTAATATTAGTTGGTTTATTCTTTATCCCAAGTGTTCAACTTGGTATTGATTTTCAAGGTGGAACAATTATAAGATTGTACACTCCTGACGAAGCAAATATCGATGATCTAAAAGCAAATCTTATTGAGAATGGATTGAATATTCGTAAGGTTCAACAAATACAAACTCAGATTCAAAATGTAGTTGAAATTGAATTGGATCAAGATGACAAATTATCTGCTGCAGAGGATTTAAGGGGCATTTTTTATACTTATTTTGATGATTATGTATACCTGGAAAGTATTGTAACAGATCCAACAATAAGTGATGCAAACTTAGAAAAACAACAAGCCCTTGAGGAATATAATGAGATTTCTCCTTTCGTTTTAGATTCTGCAAATCAAATGTTTGAAATCGCAGATTACACACCTGATTATACAGAAGCGAATGAAATGAAAAGTGATTTTGATGCGGCGTATAATTCTGTTAAAAAAGATTATCAGGAGAGAGTTTCATCTTCTATAAACATAGAATATGATTCAATATCTGTTAAAACCGTATCGCCCACTTTGGGAGTCAAATTTATTGAAAGAGCTTTATCTGCTATTTTGTGGGCATTATTACTATCTGTGATTTTGGCATTCGCAGTATTTAGAAAAATTGCTACAAGTATAATTGTTTTTATTGGAGCATTTGCTGATGTAGTTATAACCTTGGGTGCTATGGGTTTATTTGGAATTCCTTTAACCTTGCCATCATTTGCTGCATTACTTATGATGTTGGGTTTTTCATTGAATACTGATATGCTTTTAACAATGAGGCTGATTAAACAAAGAAAAGGAACTTTAAGAGATGCTTCTTGGTCTGCTCTCAAAACCGGAACAACAATGAGTACGACCGATTTAATAGCGTTTTCATCTTTGTTGATATTAGGTCATTTGACACATTTAACAACTTACTCACAGATAGCTTCTATTGCAGTTATTGGTCTTGTGGGCGATTTAATCGCAACATGGATGCTTAGCGCTCCACTGATTATGGTTTTACTTAAGGAAAGGTGATTACTATGGATTGGCTTAAAATTAGAATTTATCTTTTTATCGTTCTTGTAGCAGTAGGTTTGGCATCAATGGGTTACAGATATTACACTGAAGGTACTCCGGTTTATTTGGGTATTGATTTTTCAGGAGGTACAAGGATTCCTGTTCTTTTGGAAAGACCTGTGGATGCAGATACTATGAGTGATATTGTTGATAATATCAAAAAAAGAGCATCATCATTTGCTTTAACCGAGGTCAAAGTTAGGGCTCTTGGAAGCGATGAAATAGCTATAGAACTGCCCACCAGCAGTGAAGAATATGTTTCTAGGGTTGAAGAGATACTGTCCTCTAAAGGAGTTTTTATGGCGATAGTAGATGGAAAAATAGCAGTTACTGGCGAGGATTTGTACGAATCTTCAATAAATGATGCAACAGAAAGTGCTCGTATGTCAAAGCCAGGTGCAGGACCTGGTTTGTGGGGAGTTGGATTCACAGTTACACAAAAAGGCGCTGAAAAGATGGCTGCCACAATGAATAATAAAGCTAACTATCCAGTTTACATGTTTCTTGATAGACCTTCAAACTCAGTTATTTTAGTTCCTAGAAGTGCATTATTAGAAAATGTTCCTGCATTACAAACAGAGTTTGAGAAGAGAGGAACAATTGGAGATACAGGAGAACAAATGCTTCTTAATGTATTGATAACTACTATGAAACTTGAAAAAGATGATGTTCCAGTTTATATTTTGGAGGATACTAATTCGTATGCTTTGATAACACCTACAAATAACCAAACAAAAGTTTTAGTTCCGGACAATGTTTCGCCAGATGTTGTTTCTAATTTGGAATCAAGAGGTTTTAGTGTTGTTAGACGTCCATACAGTGATTTTGTTCCAAGTTATATGCCAAATGAAATACATGGTGTTGTTGCTGATGAATGGGCAGTTGCAGGTTTAATGAATGCACCAGGAGTTTCACCCGATTTATCTATAGGAGTTGCAACAGGTAATTCCTATTATGTTAGTGGTGTGGTGGATGCTCAAACAAACACACTGGCAGTTCAAAAAGCACAAGAACAAAAACAGAGAATTATGTCAATATTAAAAGGTGGCGCTCTACCTGTTCAGATAACTTTGGGGAGTAGAACTATTGTTCCTGCACCATTAGGAGGAAAATTCCTTGAGTATAGTGTTTTGGGCATCCTCCTAGCAATCATATCAATATCTCTCTTTATTGGATTAAGATATAGAAGTCCAAAGGTTATAATTGGATTACTTCTGGCAAGTTTAGGAGAGGTAATCATATTAGTTTCATTTATAGGATCTTTTTCAATTGATCTGGGTGCAATGGCAGGTATAATTGCAGCCATTGGCATTTCGGTTGATTCAGAGGTTGTTATAACTGATGAAATGTTGAGCAAGTCGGGAAATATTAAAGATAGAATAAAAAGAGCTTTTGAGATAGTTATGACAACAGGAGCAATTTCTGTTATAACTATGATACCTTTGATATTCTCTGGTTTGACAGAAATCATTGGTTTTGCAACTTCAACAATGCTTGGAACGCTTATTGGTATGTTTATCAGCAGATATGCCTATGCCGAATATATTAAAAGATTTGTGCTACAAGAAGATTAATAGGTGAAATAGATGGGGCATATATTAAAATCAAAAGAAGGTGTGAATGTTGCTCAGGAAATCAATAATATTCATAATACCCTACCTGAAATATGGTCTAAGTTTGATGAGAAATACATTGTTTCAATATGCAAAAAACACGGAATTGATGTAAAATTTGATACAGAGATATTTGTCCCCTCTCAAGCTGAAATGGGTTTCTTTTTGAGTCCAGAAGATATGCCAGAGATAAGAAGACCTTTACCCGGTCATTCTGTTTCCTCTTCAGTTGATTTTCTTGCTTTCAAAGAATATAATGTATCAGAATCGGGACAATTTGTTTTATTAAAACAAATAAATCTTTTACCTGCGGAGAATAAAACTGCAGATTGGGCAGGTTTAAGACAGGAATTAGAAGATGTTAAAACATCTTTCAAGAAAGATTTTACATTAAAACAAATTCCCAAAATAAAAAAAGTTTAGATACTAAGTAGTTTCATATTTATGGCCAAGGAAAAGTTTATTGAGTATCAAGGAGAACAGATTCATGTTTCAGTTGGTGCAGTAATTATTGTTGACAACAAAATATTAATGATTGATAGAGTTAACTTTCCTTTAGGTTGGGCCTGTCCTGCAGGCCATGTCGATGAAGGCGAAACAGTTGAACAGGCTTTGGTTAGGGAAGTTAGAGAAGAAACTGGTTTTAATGTAACTTTTGCTAAAGAAATTTATACAGAATTTACCTCTTGGAATGAATGTAATAGGGGAGTTAAGGGCCATTTCTGGCATATTTTTCTTTGCACAGGCGAAGGGAAAATTACAACTAGCAAAAAAGAAGTTAAAGATTGGGGATGGAAAAAATTAGACGAAATAGAAGAAATTTTAAAATCAGAAAAAATGGAGGAAGTTTGGGTTTTCTGGTTTAAAAAATTCAAAAAAGATAAATTATTTGATTTTATTGGGTGAAACAATGGCAAGAAAAAAGAAAATAATTGATTATAATGATGATTACTTAAATTTATTGGCTAAGCAAGGTTACCATATTATTGGCAATCACTCAGGAATAAAACCATGTAAATGGTTCCATGAATCCTTAAGAGGGGGGGAACTTTGTTATAAGGCCAAA
>Ga0334889_1002203_pt1 | contig 22658 bp, 23 predicted proteins | sample GraSluR1_MG_2_FD_207222 | JGI IMG/M metagenome (GOLD analysis project Ga0334889, IMG submission 207222) | Sludge microbial communities from methane-producing bioreactor in Wageningen University, Netherlands - Granular Sludge_8_08-R1 | ecosystem: Engineered > Bioreactor > Anaerobic > Unclassified... | reverse complement strand
CGCGCCGGGCTCTCCAGGACCGCTTTGTAAGACTCTGCCGACCCAATCGCGCTCACGATGGCCTGCCCTACACGGGCAATGACGGTCTCCTCCGTCGCTCCACCGATCAGCGCCTGGAGGTTTGTCTTGACCGTCACCCGTGCCTTGACGAGCAAACGAATGCCGTCCTTGGATACCGCGTCGAGCCGGGCGCTCTGCTGACCATCGTCTCCCCGAGGGCAATCGATGACTCTCGGGTTCACCGAAGTCCGGACCGCGTCCAGAATATCCCGTCCGGCCAGGTCGATCGCACAGGCGACGCTCCAACCCAAACCCAGCTGGGCCCGGTCCGCCGCGATCATCGCTCGGCAGACGTTGTGGACGTTGCCGCCGGCCAGGTAGTGCGCTTCGAGGTCGTTCGCCGACACGTCGTGGATGCCCGCCTTGACGAGGGCGATCTTGTTCACGACGATCGTCCCGGAATTGACCTTCCGCAAAGGCATCGTGATCAGTTCGAGCAAACCCACGCCGGCCCGGGTCAGGACGATCTGGACGTAAAGACCGAACACCCGTGCGGCCAAAACGACGACAACGAGCACAATGAGAATGAACACGATGGCCAGGAGAAGCCACCCGTCGCTCATACCGGTGAGAAAACCTGCCCCAACACGCATGAAACCCGCCTCTCAAACCGACGGCGAAACCTTCCAGCCCCAACAGGCTGCGGACCGCTCAAGCACCTGGCTCTTCCGGAGCATGCGCTTCTGACCACCCGGACCGCCGGGCAACGAGCGGTCTCATCCCATTCACTCGTTGTCGTGGTCTATGGCCGACAGTCGCGGCGACAATCCATGCCATGCTTGCCTGGTGCGGTTCGCTCTCTCATACCGAAGCTCTTCAGATGCGGAAGCTTTCCTCGCTTCGTTGCCTGGACGGTTTTCCTGCGGCAGACCGTGAGATGCCATGAAGGCATGCCACCCGGCGCGACCCAGATGGATGTTGTTTCGATACGAAAGGTTGGCAACGAGTGCAAGGAGGGGCCTGCCCCCGCGGCGCGCGCTACGCCATACCCGGCGTACGATAGACCTCAGGGAATAGAAAACCCGATCACAAATCTCCATCTCCTGAACGATGTCCGCGCAGGAGAAGTGTCGGTAGCGGGCCACGGGGAACGTCAGCGTGTAGTGCTGCCAGTCCTCCGGAAAGCGATCGGCGGCGATCCGACCCTGCGCCAGGAGGTCGTCCCACAACCGCGTGCCGGGCAGCGGTGTCAGGAACAAGGTGTTGAGGACGTCCACCCCGTATCGCCCGGCCGCTTCCGCAATCTGCCGGCCGATGCCGGGTTCGTCCGTGTCCAGTCCCATGATGAACGAGCCGGCCACGAGAATCCGGTGCCGCTGAATGCGGCGGACGGACGCGGCGAAGTCGCGGCCGTTGACCAGGTTGAACTTCTTGCCAACTTCCTTCAGGCCGGCGGCCGTCGGCGATTCGAAGCCGATGAAGACGCCGGCGCAGCCGGCCTTCGCAGCCAGGGCCAGCAGTTCCTCGTCGTCGGCCATGTTGATCGTCGCCTGGGCGATCCATCGCTTTCGCAGCCGGGCCCGTATCATGGCGCGGAACAGGTCCTTTGCGCGGGCGATATGCTCACGGCTGGTGCCGATCAGGTTGTCGTCGACGATAAGAACGAGCTTTTCCCGAATCCTGCCGAACTCGCGCACGACGTCGGCAACAGGCCGTTGACGATAGCGATAGCCGTTGAACGACGTTACGCTGCAGAAGCTGCAATTCAGCGGACAGCCCCGCGTGGTCTGAATCGATCCGAACGCGTAGTCGCCGTTCAGCAAGTCGTGCCGGGCGGGCGGCATCTGATCCAGCGAGTCGTGCGTCCCCTCATACCGGGGCTGCAGCGCGCCCCGCCGGGCATCGGTCAGAACCTGTGCCCAGACGGACTCGGCCTCGCCCGTTACGACCGAGTCCACGCGTGCCATGGCTTCCTGGGAGCGCATGGTGGCATGAATGCCGCCCATCACAACCGGTACGCCGCGGCCACGGAAGTCGGCTGCCACCTCATAGGCGCGGTTCGCTTGCGAAGTAAACGCTGTGATCCCGACAAGATCCGGGCGGGGCAGGGCCGCGTAGTCCGGCGCATGTACGTTCTCATCGAAGATGGAGATCTCCCACTCCGGCGGGGTCAGGGCCGCGATCGTAGCCAGTCCCAGCGGCTTCCAGACGCGGTAGTGATTCCAGCGACTCTCCCGGACGTGCGTCAGGCACGCCAAGGGATTTCGCGGATTGATCAGATACAGGCGCATAGCGGCCGTCCTCTCAGGTTTGGCGAACCTCGAACCGGGCGATTCGCGGCGTCTCGGACATTCGCGTCAGCGTCTGCCTGAAGCCACCGGACCCACGAACGGAACTTGGGGGCGATCGCCGGCCGAAACCTCCGATACCGGTTGCCGGCGCCTCGGACGCCAGACTGGCCGGGACTCTGACCGGCAGGGAAGGCCATGACGGTTGCCTCTTTCGACACCCTCATCCGGTTCCACCTTCCTCCTGCGCGAAGGATCGCTGGAGCAACGCACGTTCCTTCCGGCCATGGATCCTCAGGGCGTCGAGGAAGCGCTCCAGATCCGCACACAATTGCCCGAATCCACCGGCATCATCCCGCGAGATGCGGTCCAGTCGTATGAGGATGCTCTCCAGGCCGGCGTGCAGACGGGCGCGTTCATCACGTAACGCTTCCACCTCGTCGGCCAGATGTGGCTGGGCGTCCGTGATCAGGTGCAGGTAGCCACCGTGATCCGCCAGAACCTGTATGCGGGTCAGGTGGCGTTCAAAGGACCACGCGTGGAAACGCAGCGTGGAGAGCTTGTGGGCGTTTCCACGGCCTCGCGTCATCCACTGCAGCGCAATGCGCAGCGCTTCCTCGATGCCCAGGAGGATCGCGATCTCGACCTCGGCCTGCCGGGCGATTTCCCGTGCTTCGGTTGTGTCAGCGGGTGTCGGCTCACTGTTCGTCATCGGGGCACCTTGCCATTCCAGGATACCGGGAGCACCTTCGATCCCGGCACGGCCGGGAAGAAACGGACGGAGCGACTGATCTCCGAACGGCAGCCTGCGGGTCCAGTGGTCAAACGCGCACGCGATCATGCTCGTCAGGTCATGCCGTCGGGTGACGTATCGCGCTCAACGACGCAACCCGGCCGGCTCGCCCGTCCGCAGAAGCTCGTCGCCTCGCGTGCGACGAAGGACTTCCATGCAGCCGGTGGAGGCGTCCGCAGGGTCCATCCTCCAACTGCGCAACATCGCGACCGAAGCGCGGCGGATCACCCTGTTCTGACAGGGCGCCCCGCCGGCCGCGGTGCTTCTTTCCAACCTCCGAAAAGCACATCACGGACGCTTGTGCCCTTCATTTGCCGGTCTCACGCCTTCGCGGCCTCCGAAAAGCCCCGTGCCGTGTGATGCCCGGCGCGTCATCGCCCAAAAAACAACGCGGCCGACCGAAGCCGGTGCCCGGTTGCCTCCGGTTCGAATGTTTCGGCCGTTCGGGCAACCTGTTGCGCCATTCGCGAACGGGGCCTGTCCATCGAATGCCCTCCGGGGCGCCACCTGGGTCCGCGAAGGAGACGCCACAAGAAAAAGCCGATGCGGACGAACACGCAGAGGTATTCGACCACATCGGCTTACTCGTTAACGGGCCCCCCGGCTTGGCCGAGTTGCCCTCTAAATCGTCATCCGACGTACTCGCGTCAAACCGCGAATGGAGCCTGCGCTGAACCTTCGCGCCAACTCCGTCCCAGTATTATGCCGACCGACCCGGGAAAAGCAAGAGCGCCTTCTCGCGTGAGCAGCGGACGCGCACGGAGCCAACGCCCGGAGGCGCTCCTGTATGCACTTCTGATTGGGCGTCCCTTCACCTGCGTTTCCAGTAGAGGTTGAAGTCGCCATGCGGACGCAGGAACAGGTCGAGCCCGACATCCGCACACTGACCCGGCGAAGAAGTCGTACGGTTCACCCTGGCGGCCGAGCCTGGGTTCCGCGAGATGAAACGCAGATGGCCCCCAACCGTAAGCATGTCACAAGCTCTCCGCGTGATCAGGGCGGCCGTACGGCCGCTACGTGGTCCTGGCGAAGACGGGCTTAGTCACGCCCACTGCCGCCGACCCGGGCGGCGCGCGGCTTGGCTTCATTTACCTTGATCGCACGGCCGCCCAGTTCCTTTCCATCCAGCGCCGCAATCGCGGCCTCGGCTTCCGTGTTCGAACTCATCTCAACGAACCCAAAACCCTTGCTCTGACCGGTGTCGCGATCGTTGATCACGGTCACGTTAGCCACCGTTCCGTGACCGACAAACAGTTGCTGAAGGTCACTGCTCGTGACGTCATAGCCAAGGTTTCCGACATACAGTTTCCGACCCATCGAACATCTCCATTCGGCTCCGTTTCCTTGTTTCCGTTCTTTTCCGCACTGCGTCCGGCTCGCCACCGGCAACTCCGCGGCGGCCCGTAGCCACCTCGTGCGTCAGCCAGCGTTGGCCACCGGCCGGGGTCTACTCCCCCGGAAGGGTCGGTCCGCTATCGAACCGACAGCGCTGATACGGGCGTAACATCGGATCATCGAGCCCTGCAAGTTACCTGCGGCAACCGCCGCAATTCGCTGCCCGACGACGCGCAACACAGACAGGGGAAATCTTCGGCGCCGCGCGGCGTCAGGCCATCCATCGAGCCTCAGTGATCGGTCCGTATCGGGAGAAAGCGCCCGCGAGCGCGGGAAGATCCTCGAGACGAGGAGGGACCAGAGAAGATCGCAACTGAATAGACTCTATCCGGACCGGACCCAAATGGCAACCGCGATTCGCGATTCTTCGAGGCCGCGGAGCGGAACCACCTGAATTCCCAGGCCCGCGTGCCGTAGCAGGATCGCCCTTTTCAACAGAATTGCGGACAACTCGGAAATGAGGTCCCGCTGCCATAAAAGAGGCCAGAGTGTGTCAGAATGCGACAATTCGGGAAAACCAGCCAAATGGTCAAACGACGGGTGGTGGAGAGCGTAAGGGCCCATGGGCCAGGATGGGGGTGATCTTTCCTTGGCTGGACGTCGTCGGTTCGTATTCGGTCACCCTGAATGCCCCGGGAAAACGGGTGTCGCGATCGTCGGCGGCCCGTGGCCATCGTTATGCACGAGTGTGGTGATCAACCCATGACAGGGCTGACGAGGATGGCGGACTCGGGTATAATACAGCAGGGCGTCCAGCCAACCGGCAATCGCGGATCGGGGCGTTAGGGATGCCGCCTGGCTGGAAGGACGATGCGGCGGATTGTCGCGTGGTCGTGAACTTCCCCGGATTCCGCGGACGGGGTGCTCGGAAGGGCCGCGATGGGCTCGGTGGTGCGCACGTCTTCATTCCACACCGCCTCGGAGCCGAGTGATGAATGCGAAGCAACGCGATGCGGTTTCCTCTCACTGGCGGTCGGTGATCCAACGCGAGGCGCGGGATCCCGCCTCGCTGGAACAGATTGGCGCGCGCGCCATGCATGACTCGGACGTGCGAGACGATCCGACGCTGCAGAGCCTGATTCGCTCCGATCTTGAGCGGCGCCGTGCCGAACTGGAGCGGGAGCAGCAAAGCCAAACGGCCCCGACCGCTCCCCGCGCAACCCGGCCTGAAGTGCGATTCGTGTCGTCGATCTCGATCCCAGTGCCGCGACAGGAGCCCGTTTGGACCGCTTTCGAGGGACTCGCCCGAGCCTTCAGCGGAGTCCTGGAACACCACGACGAGGGTGAGGCCCTGGTCCTTTGGGGACAGATGAGGGCCCTCCAGGCCGAAAACCCCGGAGTGATTCCCGCTTCCGCGCTGCAGCCGTACGGGCAACAACTGGGCAGGCTGCGGACGCTCCTGGAGCGACTCAGGGACCAGATCGCCGCACTGACGCAGCAGGTCGTCGCGGCGTCTCGGCAGGGAGATGAGCAGGCTGTCGGCAAATTGATGCGTCGGCTTTCCGCCATCTGCGTGACGCACCCGCGTCTGCTCGACGAAGCCCGATTGGAGGAGATCCGCGCCGACATCGTCCGTGCGAATGAGGAGCGTGAAGACGGCCTGACGGCCCGCAAGCTGGTCGATCGGGAGCGGGCCGTCCTCGCCGATATCACGAGGATCGCTGCGGCCGTTCACGAGTTTCACCGGGTGGTCTGGACGGCCCCGGAGACGAGCGAGGAGTTCCGCGGCGCCGAACTGGCGTATCTGCGGGCTCTCCAGGACGCTCCCATTCACGACCCGGAATGGCTCGCGGGGTTTGTTCTCGAACTGGCCGACGTGCTGGCGGAATGGAGCGTTCCGCCGCCGGCGGTGGAGCAGCAGGTCGATCGTTTCCTGGAAAACGTACGATTGGGGCTGAAGCGAATCCACGCGGAGGTGGGCCAGATCGCCACTCGGCCAAATGAGACGGAGGCATCGTGACGAAACGCGCGGCCCTGCGGCCGCGAATCATTGTCAGTCCGGCCTCCGAAGTCGATCACGATCAGCGCCTCTTGTGCCTGACACCACCTGCCACGCGGGGAGTTCGCGGTGTGTCTTGAGCCATCCCAGCAGCGTGCGGACGCTCGCCACGGCGAGGCCGATACAGGTGTCCCCCGCACCGTAGTAGAGATGAATGGTGTCATTGTCGGGGCCCAAGGTGAGGCCACACGGAAACACGACATTGCCGACGTCGCCCTCGCGCTCGTACGTGGCCTCAGGCGCAAACACCCAGGAGTCCCCCCGCAGCAGGCAGCGCTCCGGCGCTTCGCGATCGAACAACGCCAGTCCGATTCGGTAGACACAGCCCGCCGCAGTCTGCCGCACGCCGTGGTAGATCATCAGCCAGCCCTCCGGCGTTTCAATAAGCGGCGGCGACAGGCCGATCTTGTTCGCATCCCACCAGGCTCCGCGGCGTGCCGCCAGCATCAGGCGATGATTGCCCCAGTGCCGCAGGTCCGGGGAGTAGGACATCCAGATGTGGGCGCCGAGCGGCGACATAGGACGATGCACGAGGGCCCAGTGTCCATGGATCCGGCAGGGAAAGAGCGCCGCGTCCTTGTCTTCGGGCATCATGATGCTTCCGTGCCGTTCGAAGTGCACGAAATCCCGCGTGGTCGCCAGCGACACGCCGGGGCCGGCGCGGGAGTAGGCCGTGTACGCGATGACATACTGCTCCAGCTCAGCGACGTACGTGATGCGCGGATCCTCAATCCCCCATGCTTCTTCCGGATGATCATCCGTGGGGAGCAGCGTTGGCGCGGCGTCGATGATCCAGCCGTCGACTCCGTTGGCCGAGCGCGCCGCGCAGAGGTGCGAGAGCCCGCGGCGATCCTCGACCCGGCACAACAGCAGCGTGGTGCCGTCCGGCAAGCGCGTCGCGCCCGGGTTGAAGACCGTGTTGACTGCGTACGGCCACTGCGCCGCGGTCAGAATCGGATTCTGAGGATGACGCTCGAACAGCGTTGCGCACGGATTATCCGCCATGATTCTCCCGTTCCGTCTGGAGGGGGGCCTCCGGGGATGCCCCCGAACCGTTGGACAACACGATGGCGTGCTCGGCCAGTCGCATCTCCGCGACCGCCAGCAGGAAGGCCAGGGTCGATTCGGCGCCTTGGTTGGCGTTCACCTGGTCGGGGTGCAGGCCGTCGTGACACGCTCCGGTACGGAGGTCGCACAACGGGAGCCCCAAGTCGTTGCGGCCCAGGAACCACTCGAAGGCACGCTCGGCCTCCACGTGCCACCGCGGATCGCGGGTGATCCGTAGGGCCGTGAGACAGGCGGAAACCGACCCCCCGGCTTCGACCGGCTGCTGATCGAAGCGGGCGCGTTCGCAGCCGCGTACGTAAAAACCATTCGAACCAACCGGCACGAAATGCTCGCTCCCCGCGCGTTGCACCTGGACCAGCCATTCGAGCATGGTCAGGCCCACCTCCGTGTACGGATCCTCCCCCCACAACTCGCCGGCCACCAGCAGCGCCTGAGGGATACGCGCATTACCGTACGTCAGCGAGTTTTCGAGCCAGGTCCAGCCGTCCTTTCGCGTCTCCTGGAAACGGCTGATCAGCCGGTCGGCGAGTTGCTTACCGGCGACCTCGGCCGCCCGGTCTCCCGAGAGCCAGCGCAGGTAGTCGTGGATTCCAAGAAGCGTGTACGCCCACGCGCGCGGTGATTTGAGTTGCAGCGCGGCGGGGAGAGCTGCGTTGAACAGGTCGACGGCCAGCCCGCGCAATCCCGCCCGACGAGAGCGACCCGCCAGCGCCCCCAGCCCCCACAAGGCCCGACCATGGCAGTCTTCCGATCCGATTTCGGTGACCCACTGGCGCGGTTCATACGACAGCAAGTTCCGGAAACGTCCCGTGCTCGCGTCAAAGGCGTACGCAAGAAACGCCAGGTACCGCGTGGCCAGATCTTCGATCTCGTCCGGGGGGAGTTCGTCCAGATCTTCGAGCAGCGCCATCAAGACTAACGCCCGCGCGTTGTCGTCCGTTGTGTGCCCCTCACGATAATTCGGCACCGCAAATCGGGCGTGTTGCAGAACGCCGGTCCCATCGGTTAAGCGTTTCAGGTGCTGCAACCGGACCTCAGGCAGCCGGTCGTCCAGCCGCGGATGCGCGGCATAGGCACGGGTCAGGCACGGGCGCTGGGCACGCTGCTCACGCGCACGCGCAAAGGAATCCAGGTACGCGCGGGCGACGTTGGGCCAGGTCATCTCCCGGGCGAACAGGTACGCCCGCTTGCGCATCGCGTTCCTCTCCGCGTCGTTCTCCAGCAGACCGTTCACGGTTTCCGCGATCGCGGCCGGATCGTTGAAGGGCACGAGCACGCCGCGCCCGTCGGCCAGCAGTTCCTGGGCATGCCAGAAAGGCGTGGAAACCACCGCCTTGCCGGCGCCGACCGCCCACGCCAGGGTGCCCGACGTGATCTGTGCTTCGTTCAGGTACGGGCAGACGTAAATGTCGGCCGCGCCCAGAAACTCCATCAACTCCTGGTTGTCCACGAAACGATTGTGGAAGATAACATGCTCGTCGACGCCGAGGTCCCGGGCCAGCCGGCGCAGGCCCAAGCGGTAGGTCTCGCCCTCCTGTTCGCGTACATGGGGATGCGTCACCCCCACCACCAGATACACCACGTTCGGGAAGCGCGCGACGATGGCGGGCAGCGCGCGAATGACACTCTCCAGGCCCTTGCCCGGGGCGAGAAAGCCGAAGGTCATCAGCACCGACTTGCCCGGCACGCCAAACTGTTCCTTGTAGAAGCTCGGATCGACGAAGGCGAAGTCGGGAATGCCGTGCGGGATGAAGTCGATCTTCTCCGCCGGGATCCGGTACACCTCGCGGAGGAACTCCACCCCGCGGTGACTCATCACCACCACACGGTCCGAAAGGCGGCCGACGTGTTCAAGCACCTTGCGTTGTTCGAGGGACGGTTCCTTCAGGACGGTGTGGAGGGTCGTCACCACGCGGGCCCGCAGCTCGCCGAGGACCGTCAGGACGTGGCTACCGGCCGGGCCGCCATAGATGCCGTATTCATGTTGCAGGCTCACAACATCGACGCGGTTGTTGAGAAACTGGGCCGCGCGGCGATAGCAGGCCAGGTCGTTCTGCTCGACCGTGAAGCGCACGGGGGGCGGGTAGTCGTAACGCTCGGAGCGATCGTTCATCGCCACCGCCAGGCACTCGATCGCGTGGCCGGACAGCGCAGCGCACAGATCGGTCGTAAACGTGGCAATGCCGCATTCCCGCGGCAGGTAGTTGCCGACGAACGCGATGCGACTGCGCGTTTCCGCGCAGGCACGCGACCTCGTCCGCCCGCCGTCGGCCTGCTCCTTACCGAGGGCGGAATCAGCGACCGACCGTGTTTCCTGGGGTCGCGATCCGGCCCCCTGAAGGGACTTCTGTTGCCGCATCATCTGGTCTCCTTTCCCGTCGACGCCGTGCGATGCAACTCCCTGCGCGACGGGACGCTCGCGATGAAACGCGTCCGCCGCAACCGCGGCCTCCATCCGTCGGATCGCGGCCTGAGCCTCAATGCTGCTCGCTCTGGCCGAGAACCTCGAGTAACTTCTCGACGGTCCCGTCCATGCGGTCGGGCGTCAGAAACGTCTCGGCCTTGACCTCGTCGCGGAGCCCGCATATCCGCGTGAACCGTTCGGGAGACGGAACGTCAGCCCGCGAAAGCGCCAGTCCCGCCGGGGATAGCTCCAGCATGTCTTCGACCGGCGGGCCCGTCGGAGGCCGTCCTGGGATCGCCTTTTCGGAGCTTCTACCGACCCGGGCCGAGGCTTCGCTGCTGCCGACTCCTGAAACGAACCTCATCGGCGTGGTGTCCATGCGTCTCTCCTTTCATTTGCGTCGCGTGCTCTCGCTCCGAAGGACGACGAACCTCACTTGCTCTTCCACCAACGGCGGCACGACCCGGAACCGACGAGAGCGGCTTACCCGCGGCGGCCAAAGCCCAATTCGTACTTGTTCAGGAGCAGGCCGAGCGCAAGGCAGAACAGCCCCCAGATGACGGGGTTCGGGATGGCGGTGGCGCCAATGCCCCCCAGGAACAGAACGATGGCCGCGATCAGGTAGAAGATCATTCCAATAGTCATATGTCACCTCCTTCTCAGCCAGAGTGGCAGTCGTTCACGGGCCGGCGAAACCCTGCCGGCGAGCCTGCGCAAACGACAAATCGCTCGGGGCGCCGCCTCGGGAGCTACTCACGTCCGAGCCTTCGCGTGCCACAAGGTTTAACAGGTCGCCCAGGTATTGCGTGACCGGGGTGATTACGGGCAACTCGTTGCCCAACTCGGTCCGCAGGCGCGTGTTGTCGTAGACCACGTCCATGTTCAGAAACGGCAGATAGTAGCGGAACGTGGCAAACCGCTTTCGCTGGTGGGCCGCCCCCAGATACTGACGGTGTTTCTCCCGTGTCCATTCGGACGGGGGGATCAGCGTCAGCGGCTTGCGGCGTTTGTAGAAATCATCCAAAAACGCTGAGGTCGGGCCGCACAGCGTGGCCGACTCCGCCCCGGCTGAAATGTTGTAACAGTCGTGTCGCCGTTGCGGCTTCTGCAACAAACGGATGATCGACTCCGCCACGAAGGAAACCGGCACGATATCCACCCGCGATGCAGGATCAATCGGAAGGGCCTCAAAATCCCGCAACAAGGGTACGAACCAGGCGATCGCTCGGGCGAACTTTCGCGCGGGAATCCCCGCGCTGAGCGTAATCGAGGGTCGCAGGATCAAGCAGGGTTCGCCGGAGTCGCGCAGCACGCGCTCGGCCATCGCCTTGGATCGCGTGTATTCGTTATGGTGCCCGTTGTCCGGATCGCCGCCGTCGTCTTCGTTGAGGCATTGGTGGGTGACCGCCCCGCAACTGAACGCTGTGCTGAGGTGAACGATCAACGGAGTGCGGCGGCATCGGCGGGCCAGGGCGATCAGGTTGTGCATCCCGGTGATGTTGGTCTCTCGGCAACGGGCATCGCGGATAAAGGACAACTCCGACGCGCAGTGAATGATCATGTCCACCGACTCGGTCACCCGGGCGTCATCCGGGTCGGACAACCCGAAGCGGGGGACGACCACGTCGCCGGTCACGGATTCCAGACTCTCGTCCCCTCGGGCCGTACGGCTGTCCTCGCCGCACTGCATGCGCTCGATGAGCCGGGAGCGAGCATCCACCATCGGGTTCGGCCGAATCAGGCAGAAGACCTTGCCGATCTCGCACCGCAGCAGTCGGCGGACCAGCTCGCCGCCGATCAGCCCGGTGACGCCGGTGATCAACACATTCGTTTTCCGCGTCAGAAACCTGTCTCCAGACCGCCTCATAAGCCGATGCGGATCCTGAGCCGCAGACGCGCCCTTGGAACGAGGCGGTTCGCACTCCGCCCCGGAGGAATGTGGAGACAGGCTTTTCGTCGCAACGCGGTCCATTGTGTTTCCATTCCAGCAGAGGAACCCCTGGGAATCCCGCTACGGCTGCTTCTTGAGCGTCAGCCCCGCAATCAACATTCCCGCAAATGCTTTGTTCATCTCAATGCTCCTTTGAATAAGGTCCCTTCGAATCCGTCGTCGGCCCGCTCGACTATCGCTCGTGAGCGGCCAGAATCAGTTCGCGGATCATCGGATGATCCGCCAACTGACCGGCATCGAGGCGCATCAGATTGCCCTCGAGTTGCCTCAGGTGCCCCGCCAGGAGTCCGGAAGAGTCCTTCCGGAGGACGCCGAGCATGCGAGGGGGCGCGAAGATCGCCAGGCGATCGATCTCGTGTTCTTCAACCCTCCCCCGCAGCCAGGCCACGATCTGCCCTCCGAAACGTCGCTCCTCCTCCTCGATATCGTGCGTCATGCCGTCTCCGCTCTGCGGCCGCGCGGGTTCGGCTTTCGGCAACGTGTTCTCCAACCTGCCGTACTCATCAACGTGTTGCGTGCCTTGCTCGGTCAGGCGGCAGCACAAGAGCCGGCAATGCTCTGCGTCCACCACGGCAAACCAGGCGTGGTCTCGTCGGTCGATGTTCGTCTTCCCCATCGGTTTCTTCCTTTCCGATCAGCCCGTTTCCGACCGGCCGCCGGCGCCGATTCGGTCCCACACTTCCGAACGATGGACGGAAACGTCCCTTTTGACCTCAAAGTCCAGTCGCACGCTCCCGTCACGGATTTCGAGCACCGTGACCTTGAGAAGGCGCTCGACGCCGTTGCTGCCTCCGACGACCACTGATTCCTGGTGCTTCCGGGTCAGGCCCAACAAAGCAGAACCTCCGCGTTCAGGACGGATCGCCTCGTGCGTCTCCGCTCCATGTGCCCGCAGGCACGCCGTGGGCGAGCAGATACACCTGCACCGTTGTACCGGTCGTGAATACCCCCACCACGGTGCCGGTGGTCGGCTCGACCTCCGCCGTCGCTTCGCGCACTTCCACCCCCGTGATTCTCTTGATTTCCTGCCGTAGCGAGTCGGAGGCGCTGGTAAAGAGCTGTCGGTGAAAGTCCTGCACCTGGGCGGCGCCCTCGGGGCTTTTCGCCAGGGCCTTCTCGGCCTCTGACAAGGCCCCGTGTAGCGTGATCACCAGCGTGGTGTCGCTCAGCACCACGGTCACAGAGTTGGGCGTGTTGCCCGTCCTCTGCTTCTCAAAAGAGGCCGCCGCATGCGCAATCCGGCGCGCCATCGTTGATTCGGCTCTTTCCATGGCGTTCCTCCCTGTCCGCTGCGGCCGTCCACGACCACCGCAAGCAAGAAAAGCCGACGCGGTCGAACACCCAAAGGCATTCGACCGCGCCGGCTTACTCATTAACGAGCCTCCCGGCCAGGCCGGGTTGCCCTTCATTTAGTCATCCGACTGAAATCCTGAGCGGGGCGCCCCTCCATAGGGGCGCACACCTTTCAGATGCTCTATTATAAACCGTAAGAAGAAAGATGGCAACGGGATTTCAGTTTCCAGTCGGGAGATTGATGTCTGGCGGATTGCCCGGGAAGCAGCGCCCCGCGTGAGTCTGCAGCGGTTCCGGCAGATGAAGAGCCGCGTTATCAGCCCGAAAATCGGCGGTTTGCCGTCCGTGCAGTCCTCGGCCGGTGAGGCGTCGTTGAGAATGAATATGGGGAGAAACCGTAATCGTTATCACCGCAACACCGGATCGGCGAGCAGCACCTCGCGCAGCTTGCGGAGAGCGGTGTTCTGAATCTGCCGAACGCGTTCCTTGCTGAGTCCGACCACCTGGCCGATCGCACCGAGCGTTGATTTCGGTTCGTGATTCAAGGGAAAGCGTTTTGCCAGCACCCGTGCCTCCAGATCGCTCAGTTCGCCGACGTTGGCATGTAAGGCCCGCTGGAGTCGCTCCACGTATAGCTCCGTTTGCGTGTCGACGCGGTCGGGCGGCTCAAAGGCCACGCCATCCAGGGCCGCAAACCGACTCCGCCGCTTGACGGCACGTCGACCCTCGTTCATCAACCCCCGTGCGATGACCGTGTAGGCATAGGTACTGAACCGGCACCCCTTCCAGGGGTCGAACCGCTCGACGGCGCGGAGCAGCGAGCCAAGGGCCTCGCTCACCAAATCGTCATGCTCGCACGCGTAGCCGCGGTAGCGTCCGACCACCACGTATGCCAGCCCGAGGTGGCGTTCCACCAGGTACCCCCGGATCACCTGATAACGATCACGCCACCGCAGGCGGTCCTCGGGCATGACGTGCCCGTTGCCGTTACGCTGTTCGGCCCGATAGGCGGCGGTGTGCAGCCCGACGAAGAGGTCCGCCTCCTCGGGCACCCAAGCGTGGCCCTCGGGCTGTGCGATCCATGCGCACACCTCCATCGCCTGCTCCGCCGCCGCTGCCATCCCCAGGCGCCGGCGGGGTGCAGGAGGGAGTTGTGCCTGACAGCACCCCATCGTTGTTTCCATCAGACCTTCGTGCATCGGTGTATCCCCGCTCCTGTCTCGCCGCCCGCGGTTTCCGCCTCGATTCAACCTTGCCCACTCAGACACGCACGCGCACCCGTGCCGCATCCCAGGCGCCGCACGCCTGTGCCCCGCGGCCGGAGGACCAGCGGACGAGAGGCCCGCGCATCGTGACAGCACAGGCGAAAAAAAAACCGACGTGCCCGCGAACTTGAAAGTGCGCGGGCACGTCGGCGTACTCACTAACGGGCCCCCCCTAGCCGGGGTGCCCTTCATTTAGTCATCCGACTCAAACCTTGGTCAGAGCTTCCCTTCAGTTCTGGGTTACTCCTCATAGGAACCGTACCCTGCTGTAGAAGGAAAAGCAAGTGGATTTTGAGATTTGGTCCTTGTACAATGCCGCTCCAATGGCCTGGACGGCACGGTGCCCGGGGCAATGGCCAGCGCGTGTAGCGGATGCAGAACCGTGTTTTCAGGCCGGAATCGGCGGTCGCCCGTCCGTGCCTTCCCCAACTGGTGAGGCCTCGATGAAAACACAGGGAGAGATCGAAGCCGCCGTCTGCGAAGGGATCAGTCGCTTTGAACAGGAATACATGGGCCGGGGGCCCAAGGACATCCACGCCTACCTGATCGGCGATCTTCTCTTGGTCCGCCTGCAGGGCGTCCTGACCGCGGCCGAGAGACAACTGGTCGGGGCATTGGTGCCGGAGAAGGGCCGGGGCCTGCTCAAAGAAGTCCGGACCCAGTTGGTTGAAACGGCGCGGCCGGTCCTGGAAGCGATGGTCCTGGAGTCTACCGGCGTGGAGGTGGTCAGCCTGCACCACGACATCAGCACACTGACCGGCGAAGAAGTCGTACTGTTCACCCTGGCGGCTGAGCCTGGGTTCCGCGAGAAGAAATCCGGATAGCCCCGAACCGATGTCCTGCATGGATGCGGTCCGCCCGCACCTTATTCCTCGCAGGGATCCGTGTTTCTCCCGTCCGCTCCGGGCGTCACGCCCACATCTTCGGGTGGCGGCGCTGCGCCCTCCGAGTCGTGGTTCAGTCGCCGCTCGCGCTTTCGCGCCGCTTTCTCCGCCTTCTTCCGTTCGCGCTGCCGCTTCAGTTGTTCACGCTCGCGTTTCTGCACAGACGATCGTTGCTTTGCCATATGAGCTCCATCCGCCGCAATTCGCTGCCAGACGTCGTGCAACGCAGACAGGGAAAGTCCTCTGCGCCGCGCGGCGACAGGCCACACATCGAACCTCAGTGATCGGTCCGGATCGGGAGAAAACACCCGTGAATGCGGGCAGATCCTCGGGAAGAGGAAGGATCAGAGAAGATCGCGACGGATGAAAGTCTATCCGGGCCGAATCCCACGGGCAACTGCGATTCGCGATTTCTCGAGGCCGGCGAGCGAAACCATCTGAATTCCCAGGCCCGCGCACCGTGGCCGGATCGCCCTTTTCAGCGGAATAACGGACAACTCGAGCACAGGGCATTGGCGTTACAGGAGATCTCAGAGTGTGTCAGAATGCGACAGCTCGCAAAAACCCGCGAATTCGCGAACGTGCGGGGACTCGATGCCTGGAGAGGCGATCGGGCCAGGTGTGAGAGAGAGTCCGCGGGTTGAGCCGCGTTACGAATGCCGTGCGGCGTGTGGTCATTCGGCGTGTCCTGCTGACGCGAGCGTCGGAGCTCATCCGCTCGCGCTGATGAACCTTTCGGGCAATTCGCACCGGTACAGGGAACGTGCTCCGAATACTCCGGCGCCAGATCGCGGATGCCACAGCCCTTGCGGTCTGCTCCCGATTGCCGTATGATTCCCTCGCCCTTCGACGTGGCTCACCGCCAGGAGTACGCCAAGCGTTGCCATCCGTGAGTCTTTCTGCTCGTCTGCCGTCGTGCAGGCCGGAAAGGGGTTGAATCATGTCTACCTGCGTGCCCGTGAAAAAACCGTGGGGCGTGTGGGCGGTGCGTCTTGCATCCAGTGCTGCCGGGCCCGCCGTGGCGTGGCTCCAGGCCGACGGAGGCCGCGAGGAGTACGGCACCAAAGCCGAAGCCAGGGCACGGGCCGACGCCCTGAACGCCGGAACACGACCGGACACCCGGCGATATGAACCCCGTCCGTCGGCCGACGGGCCGCCCTACCCCCAGGTTCGGGTCCAATTGACCGGGCAGGATGGGAACACCTTCGCGATCCTGGTCCGCTGCCAGGCCGCCATGCGGGATGCCGGGTGCGCAGAGTCCGAAGTGGACGGCTTCGTGCTCGAAGCGATTTCGCGCGACTACGACCATCTTCTGCGAACATGCACCCACTGGTTCGATGTGCAATAGGGGACCGGGTCCCGAAGGAACGCGTTGGGCGTTTCACCTTGCAGGAGGCAGGCCTCATGGATCAGTGCGCTCGGGCGTGCCATTGCACAGGTTTCTCTTCGAATTGAGAAGGGTACCCAGGCGAGGGGCGCCGAGGATGATCCTGGCGGACGAGAATGTCGGCCGGCGATCCGCCGGTCGCGGGGGCGCGCCGCCTCGACGGGTTCCAGGACATGAACTTCTTCGGCGACACCGACGCCGCGACCCGGCTGACCCGGCTCAAAGAACAATTGGCCGGAGTGGCGGGGCAGGATCTGGCCCAGCAGCCCGCCGCAGCCGAGCACGCCGACCGACGACGGACGCGCCGCGCGCTGACCGAGGATGAAGTGGCCAGACTGCTCAAAGCCGCCCGGCTGCGTCCAATAGCGGAGTTGGGGCGGCGAGGCGTCCGCAAGCCCAGGGCCGAACGCAAAGGCCGCAGCACGTGGAACAAGGCCGAGCTGACCTATGCCACGCTCGAAGCGGCCCATGCGCGCGGGCGGAAGTTGCTGGCGGACAAACCCGACAGACTGGCCGAGTTGGACCTGCTCGGTCAGGAACGCGAGCTGATGTACAAGACGATGGTGCTGACCGGCCTGCGAAAGGGCGAACTGGCCAGCCTGACCGTCGGCCAGGTTTATCTCGATGCCCAGCCGCCGTTCGCGGAGCTGCTGGCCAAGGACGAAAAGGCCGGCCGCGGGGCGATGATTCCTCTGCGGGCCGACCTGGTGGAGGATCTTCGCGACTACCTCGCCCGGCGCCTGGAATGGACCCAGGAGAAGGCGTCGCGTACCCGTGGTGCAGCGCCGATAACGCTGCCAGCAAGCAGCCGGCTGTTCACAGTCCCGCGGGACTTCATCAAGATCTTCGATCGCGACCTTGTGACGGCCGGAATCGCCAAGCGCGACGAACGCGACCGCGTAGTCGATATCCACGCTCTGCGGCACACCTTCGGCACGTACCTCAGCAAGGCTGGCGTCACCCCGCGCGTCGCCATGGCCGCCATGCGGCACTCGTCGCTGGACCTGCGAACGACGAACCCGATCGAGTCGATCTTCGCGACAGTCCGGCTGCGGACGAACGCGGCGAAGCGATTCAAGAAGACCAAGAGCGGCGTGTACCTGATGCATCAGGTAATTGACCGGCTGTCGAAGAACTGGCGGCGACCGCGGTCGGCGCACCTGTGCCCGACGGTGCCGTTGCCGATGTCATCGAAGTCAAAGCAATCGAAGGTGGCGTGAAAAACGGCAGGATGCCCCGAGGCAATTTCCACAGGAATTGACACCACCTCTGCTTTTTTCACCCTCGCCCGAAACATGCAGGAATCTGAAATGCCCGAACATCACTATTTCTACGGCTTATCTTTGATGCACCGCACGGAATGGCCCGTATTCATGCCCCCGCTGTCTCTGCCAATCTGTTTGTACCCGAAGTGCATCGCGTGATACCAAGCGTTCCATCGGTCATTCTTGCTTGACGACCACCAAAATGTAATGTTTCCCAGATGGTTGAATGATGCATCTTTGAACCATCGTGCCCCAGCCGCTTTCGCATCAAAACCATCGGCCTTCTTCAGCTCATCAAATGCCCTGCTCATGCCACCGCAAGAAGTGATCAACTCCTGCCATTCTTTATCCGTCGGGACATGCCAGCCAGCGGGGGCCAACCCCCGCGGGTCGTTGACCGCAAACCAGTTGTAAAGCTTACCGTAGTGCTCGCCATTCTTGGCATCGTTGTTGAAATAACACCACGCCGGACTCTCGCTCCCGTAGGCCGCCAACCATTCCTCGGCAGTTTTGACCTCTGGAATAGCATCACCATTCCGGAACGCGGCCACATCCAGATTCTCGGCCATCCATTCCTGGGATCCGATGGTGACGGTCTTGTACACTTTGGAGGGTTTGCTCGACTTGCTGTCGGTCGGTTTGTCAGCGACCACTCCAGTCTTCGCACCTGCCGAACCGGTCTGGTCTTCGGTTCCGGTCTCCGAGCTAGCGCTCTGCTTCTTCGGTTGCTCAGCCGGGTTGTCAAGATTGCTGCATCCCCCGCTTAGGGTTAAGAGCACCGTCGCCATGGCAATCATCACGATCCCCGATCCGCTCTTGCTTTTCGCCGTGCTCATATCTTGCTCCTTTCGATCTTCGTTTTCCGCTGACAAACCAACAAACGCCGACTTGCCAGTCGTCGTCATCAGGCTCTGTCTCCGGTTTCGCCACGGATGTGTCCACACGCTTCGCCTCAGTCGAGACTCTTGTCCATGAAGACCTGCTTGTCGATTCTGGGCCAAACGACACGGTAACACTCTTCCAGGGTACGCGGGTAGATGACTCCTTTGAAACGCATCTTGACTTTCGTTTTCGTCTCGTCCTGCTTGAGGACCACTACGGTAAGGCCGGTGCCCATGCTTTGCATCATGCCTCCGACCATGTCGGGATCTATGTTGTACTTCCCCTTCGCATCGAGCAGTGAAGGGTCATGGCCATAGTGGCGGCAATACTCGACCAGTTGGTCACGGCGCAATTTGTCTCCGAGTTCCGGTGAAAGCATCATCCCTGTTGCTGCAAGGTAGCCTGATTCCCTCTCCACGTTGTCGACCTTCACTTCCAACGAACCCAACGCTATGATAACTGCATTGAATACTTCGTCGAACGGCTTTTCAAAAACCCTGTCGCCCAGTGCCAGCACAACGTTCTGCCGTTGCTTGTACCAGTGTGGCAAATCGGGCTGTTTCATCAACTGCTGCCCAAGCCGGCTTTGCTCTTGCATGCGCGTAAGATCCGGAGCAACAAACGTAGTGCATCCAGCCTGTAGAATGAGAATACCTGAGATCCACTGAGTCATCCGACGCATGGAGAATGCCTTTCTTTAGAAGCGGCTCGCGCGGGCAGAGTAATGGTTCACCGTTTTGTTCTCGTTGAACTTGATGACAACGGTCAAGGTCTTGATCGAATGCCGGTGTCGCAAGGTGCCCGTCCCCCTTCTTGTTTCGTCGCCAGTCGTCAGGTATCCGAGACCGAAGAAGCAATCGAGCCGCCTTGCCTCGACGGTGCTTTGACCTTCACCGCTTACGTCCGACTCGCTGGCCGTCCTCTCGTACACCCAGGTTTCCGACCCATTGGAGTCGATCGTCGAGATACTCGGCCCCCCGAAGAGTTCCACGAGGTCTGCCTGCGTGGTCACGCCCTTCTCGATCCTTGACGTGATATTCCCATAGGAAAGCGAGCCAGCTTGTGCCGACTCCGCCCCCGATGCCGACACGGCTCCGACCGGTTCCGCTGACGTCTCCGCTCGTTTCTCCGAATACGTACAACCCGTCAACAAGAGACCGAAGACCACCACGAGAATGGACCACAAGCTGCATAACAAGAACCGATGCATGGTTGTTTTCCCTTCGTCAAAGAGCCCCCGCGAAGCCACATTCCGCCAGAACGCAAGTAACACACCATAACCAAGAACCATCAGAATTTCAGGTCAACCCAATCCAACAGTTTTGCATCCATCGATGCCAACATGTCACGGGCAGCCCCATTCCGGAGGACAGGGAAAGCCGTAGTCCGGCCCACACGCACATTCGGTGAGTATGATCGATACGGTGTCGGTTTGGGTCTGACCATCCAGGGCATTGGTGACGGTAAGCTCGAAAACATAAGTCCCCGCAGGCGGCTTATAGGGCGGGCTGTCCCAGTTTGGCCAATAGATGAGTAGTCCGGCCCACAAGTAGTCCTTACCATAGGGGAGCTCCAGCGTCGCCCCTGTGATAGGATGGAACGACAGGAGCTCTGGCATCGGGGTGCCGCTGCTCTGCTCAAGAGTCGCGGGGGGGCCGCCCACCTGACGCCACTCGTATTCGAACTGGCGTGACCAGTCCATTACCTGGGCTACTGTGAGGTGGCTGAAGGTCCCGTAAACGTTACCTATGAGGCTCATGGTGGCAGACGTGAAACTGGAAGCCATGGTCCGGTCCTCGCCCGCATCGACTGTCCAATCGCCGCAGTCACCCTCCGGCACTGGAGATGGCGAAGGTGTGGGAATAGGGAATACTGAGCCGGAAGAGGGCACCTCTATGATACCTGAATAATCCATTTCGGCAGCGACGACGTTCCATGAGCCAGTCTCTGAAGCACACATGGCGGCGCGATTCTCCGTCGACTCCGTCAGCGTTGCTTGGTCAGGTTCACCGCCCATCCAGTTCGTGTAGGTGACCGGTTGCTCGCTGGTCCATGCCCAGCCCGATCCCGGTTCGTGGGTCCCCTGCAGCTGATACAGCCCAATCCACAAGCAACCTTGGTCACAGAGGAATTTTCCAACCAGCCATCGTTGTTCGTCGTCGTCATTTACGGCGACAAGATGGCCCCCAACTGCGACGGCTTGTGATTCTGCCTCCTCCCAAGCTCCAACTTGCCGGGTCAGGTTATAGCAGTGACCGTTGTAATGATCCCAGCCATCCGGGCAAATCCCTTCACCTTCCCCACCGTCTGGCAAACAGAGGCCACAATCGCAAGTAAACGGCTCGCAACACGGATTGTTGGCATCGCATCCACCGTTCGATTCGATACACTCGGGCGACTCAGGTGTTTCCGACTGCGTGTCGCCGTCACCTTGGGCGCTACTACCGGGCGATCCAGAGGAGCAGCCAATAAGAAGAACAGGGGTGAACAGAATAACCAACCGAAACACGTGTGAGGATGCCACGAAACGGGCCTCCGACTAGAAATCAGATATCCAATTTCACAGACCTGAGTTCGGGATGATACGCAGACGTCAAGGTCAATTCAAGCGCACGGCGTCCCATACCGTGACTCATGGCTATCTTGCCGCCTCATCGACACCGCCGCTCGCCGTCCCGACAGAGCTTGGATTCGGAAGGGAAAACTTCAAGCTCCCTCGTTGCCGTCGTGTCCACCAAGACCAGCCCGGCAGATCAGCTTGCACCAGGATACCGCAACAGGCGGTCGAAAACAAGGGGCTTGGCAAGCCAAGAGAAGCCAGGATTCTCGAAGCACAGTGACTCGGACGCACGTGGTTGGCCGATCAGAACTCAAACGGGGTCAAATTGGCCGTCTCCCGCTTGTCTTTCGGCATGAAGTGAATGTGCCGCTGCGTCGTCCTCTGGTCCAGATGAACCACGAAGGTGGTGATCTGGTCCCACGTCTTGCCCTGCGCCGCTAGGATCGAGATGAACGAGTGCCGCAGGGTGTGATACCCGTCCAGCCGCTCGAAATCCGTTTCCTTGACCAGTTTCTCGAAGATCCGGTCCGCCCTATCTCCCGACGCTGCTCCACTGTCCACTTGCTCTCGCCCTGCCACCGCTCGTTGCCACGGGTGTAGTCGAACTCGTCGAAGATGCGGAACATGATCTTGCTGCGCTTCGGCAGGCCGTTGAGGTGGGCCTCCAACGCCTTCGCCACTGAGTCCCGCAACTCGATGGTCAGCTTGATTTCTGACAGACCCTTCTCCCTCGTCCCCTTCTTGCTCGTGATCGTCAACCGTGTCGGCGCCGGTTTGAAAATGCTGTAAATCAGCCGCTTTGATTCTGGGGGGGACAGGCTGGCTTGGGGGGACGCGGCGGCGCGGACATGCGTCGGGGGCGGCCTCAGGGCTCGAAGCGGTCCTTCATGCGGTAGCTCTTGCCTTCCAGGAGGATGGTCTCGGCGTGGTGCAGGACGCGGTCGAGGATGGCCGAGGTCAGCGTGCTGTGGTTGTTGAAGATCAGGAGGTGTGACGCTCGGAAGCCGCACCACGGCGGCCAAACGGGTGCCAAAGACTTGCGAAGCGAGCCCTGAGCGAGTCGTGCCGCGATGCCATGGACCCGGCTATGGTTGCCGCACGTCTAACCCAACTTTCGCAGATCGGGGACTCGGGCGGGGCTGGCGAGGGCGCCAGCCGCGTTTCGGGGGCCAAGGTCTGCACTACATTTTTGCGCCGTTTTGCTCCGGAAGCCGGGGCAACTCG
>Ga0334889_1002194_pt1 | contig 22711 bp, 19 predicted proteins | sample GraSluR1_MG_2_FD_207222 | JGI IMG/M metagenome (GOLD analysis project Ga0334889, IMG submission 207222) | Sludge microbial communities from methane-producing bioreactor in Wageningen University, Netherlands - Granular Sludge_8_08-R1 | ecosystem: Engineered > Bioreactor > Anaerobic > Unclassified... | reverse complement strand
ATGACGCCACTCCACATGCCGCGCAGACGATCTCACCACAGGCGGCGCACTGCCGGATGCAGTCGTCACAGGTGATATGCCCGTTGCGGTCGATCGCAACCGCGCTCGCCTCTTCACCGCACGCATGGCAGCGCGGACGCTCCAGCGCGCCCGAATAGCGGTTGCGCGCTACGCGTACCGCAGCCTCGCGCTTGCCGTCGCTCAACGTCATTTCGGCAACGGCCACCGGCAGATTGAACACGGCATAGCTAAACAGCGTCACTTCGACGCGCAGGCGATGGTTCTCCACCTCCTCGGCGATCTTGCGCTCCAGATCGACCTCCAAGGCGCGGCGCTTCTCGCCCGTGGGATCGTGGCTGTCGTAGACTTCTTCGATCTGTTGGCCGTAATAGGTCGTCAGCCGGTTCAGCGTGCGGTAGAGCCGCGGCAGCACGTCGGCCTCGTGCGTCACACAGCGAAAGTCGGCGTGATAGATGGCGATCTTGCGTGCGGTTTCCGCCAGGCGCACCAGTTGCGTCATGGGCGGCAACGGGCGCGCAGACTGTTGTCCGTTCGCCACATGCTCGCCGCTATCGGCCGCGCCGTTGGCGTGCTCGGCTGCGTCCGCGAAGAGCGCACTCAAGTCCAGCGCGTCCGCCGGGGCGTCCGGCTCGCCGGCCAGGCGCAGCCGCTCACCATCTTCGTTCAGCGCAACGGTATACAACTCCTCGCGCTTGTCGTCCGAACGATAGGTGATGCGCCAGTTAAAGATGAACAGCCGCCGCGCCTGCTCGCTCATGCGCAGGTTGGCGATGCTGGCGTTGAGCGGGCGTACAGCGGTCAGCAGTTCCTCGCTGCTCGTGTAGCGGCCGGGCAGGTCCAGCAGCGTCGCCGCGCCGCGCCCGTTCAAATAGGCGAGCATGCGGTCGAATGTCCGGCTGCCGTGCGCCACCAGATCATAGCCCGAAACGCTATCGGCGTTGTGAAAGCAGATGTGCAGCACCGGCTTGCCGAAATGCTCGGCCAGGTCTTCGCCTAGTTCCACCATAAGGCAGCCGCCGGCAGATGCGTCCACGTCGCGCACGACGGCCCCAAAGCAGGAGAAAAATTCGGTCGTGAACCGGCGCAACTCGGCGCCGCTCTTGACCGGCTGGCTCTTACTCTTGCGCCTAGACATTGTCGCCCATTATAGCACAGCCCTCTTGATCCTTTTCGTTTTTATGCAAAGTCATGATACACTCCATTTGTATCCGGTCGCAGTGGTCCCAAGGAGACAGCACATGAAGCGCCAGGTTGCACAGTTCCTCAACTATATGGTGAATGAAAAGAATTGCTCAGCCAACACCACTGCGGCATACCAGAACGATCTGTCCCAATTTCTGGAGTATCTGGAAGGCTACGCCGCCCCGTCCGGCCAGGACATCGCAAGCTGGCGCGATGTGGATGAGCCCGTTGTGCAGAACTACGTGCTATTCCTCAAGCAGCGTTCCTATGCGTCGTCCACCGTAGCCCGCAAGGTGGCCTCGGTCAAGAGCTTTCTACATTTTCTCGTCAATTCCGGCCACCTCCACGCGGACCCGTCCGACCGTCTAGACTCGCCCAAGGTGAAGAAGAACCTGCCGCGCGCCATCCACCCGGACGAAATCGTGCGGCTGATGGCCGCGCCGGCCGGCGACCACTCGCCCAAGGCGCTGCGCGACAAAGCGCTGCTTGAAATGCTCTACGCCACCGGCATGCGTGTCACCGAGTTGGTCAGCCTCGACCTGGAAAGCGTCGATCTGGCGTCCAAGATGGTGACCTGCGGCGAAAGCGGCAAGCGCAAGCGCACCGTGCCGATCTACGACGGCGCCTGCCAAGCGGTCGAGGCATATCTGCGCGAGGGCCGGCCTCAACTCCTGGTCAACCCCTCAGAGCCGGCGCTTTTCCTCAACCATCGCGGCCAACGGCTGACGCGGCAAGGCCTATGGCTGATCATCAAGCACTACGTCAAAGAGATCGGCATCAAGACGCCGGTCACGCCGCACACCCTGCGCCACAGCTTCGCCGCCCACCTGCTCGACTCCGGCGCCGACCTGCGCGAGGTGCAAGAGCGCCTCGGCCATGCCAGCGCCAGCACAACCCAGGTCTACCGCCATGTGGCCGACGAAAGCGGCCCCGAACTGGTGATCGACGGGCGAGAGGTTGACGACGAGTAGAGCGCGCGCAGCCCCGTCCCAAACCGTTGCGCCACAACCAGGAGAGTCCATCATGGCTGCCAGCTTCGCACTTGGACACTACGACGAATCCGCCCGCCATATCTTGGCGCATGCCGGCGTGCATCCCCGCGTCGGACTGATCTTAGGCAGCGGCCTGGGCAGGTTGGCCGGCGCCGTCGAGAACGCCGTTGCCCTTCCCTTTGCCGATATCCCTCATTTCGTCGCCAGCACCGTGCCCGGCCACTCAGGCAAGCTTGTCCTCGGCACGCTAGCCGGCGCGCCGGTCTGCGTCATGCAAGGCCGCGTCCACTACTACGAAGGCTATACGCTGCAACAAGTGACGCTGCCCGTTCGCGTGATGCAGCGCATGGGCGTGCGCACCCTGATCATTTCCAACGCCGCGGGCGGGCTGAACCCGGATTTCTCGGTAGGCGACCTCATGATCCTGGACGACCACATCAACTTCGTGGGGATGGCCGGCCACAACCCGCTCACCGGCCCCAACCTCGACGAGTTCGGGCCGCGCTTCCCCGCCGCCAACCACATCTACTCGCGCAGCCTGCGCCAACTGGCCGACGACGTGGCCGCACAACAGGGCCTTAGCCTGCGGCATGGCGTCTACATCATGCTCTCCGGCCCCAACTTCGAGACGCCCGCCGAAGTGCGCTTCCTGCGCGCCATCGGCGCCGACGCCGTGGGCATGAGCACCGTGCCCGAAGCTCTGGTCGCGCATCACGCCGGCATGCAGGTGCTGGGCATCAGCACCATCACCAACGTCGCCATCGATCAACTGGACGCGGCGGGCGAGCCATCGCACGAAGAGGTCCAGGACGCCGGCCATCTCATCACGCCGCGGCTGAGCAAGCTGCTGCTCGGCATCCTCGGCCACCTGGCGGACTGAGCGGGGCTTACCAGGCGCTTTCCTGCACGGCGCGGTAATAGGCCATCAGGTTCTCGAACGGCACGTCCGGCGTAATCGTGTTGCTCGTCATAAATGCCAGCCCAGCGTGATCGCGGCATAGGTCGATGGTGCGCTGCACCTCGGCGCGCACGTCCTCCGGCGTACCATGCGGCAGCGTCTCCGTCACCGACATGGCCCCGAAGATCAGGAGCGGCTCGCCGGTGCGCGTGCGCAGGCGGCGGATCCGCTCTAGCTCCATGCCGCACTCGCGCTGAAAGCCCTGCAAGCCCCCGATGCCGCTTGCCAGCACATCGTCGAGCAGCGGGCGATAATCGCCGTCACAGTGCCACACGACCCTGGCGCCCACCGCTAGCAACGGCTCCAGCGCATACTCCACCCAGTGCCAATACTCGCGCCGCAGATAGTCCGGCGACACCAACGGCCCGCGCTGCGCGCATAGGTCCTCGCCCGTGAGCAGTGCGCGCGGCAACATCCCTTCGCGCATCATACGCGCCCGCACCACGGCGCGCTGCCGGCCCTGCACCGCGCTCACCTCGATCAGCTTGCGGTAGCGGTCCGGGTACAGCGCCAGCGCCGTCAGGGCCGTCTCGTAGCCGAACTGCTCGTACCACAGCGCCTTGGGGATCAGCTTCCAATCCGCCGGACACCAGACCATGTCGCCGCACGCGGTCTGGCGCTCAAGGTGCTCAGCCGCCATCTCTTGGTAGAGCGCCTCCGCGTCGAAGCCGGCGCGCAGCGTCGCCGCGTCGGGCATGACCTCGATCTCGGCCAACATACGCTCCACTGTATAGGCCGCACGCCTATCCAGCACGCGCTGGTCGACGCAGCGATACTCCCCGCGCGAAACGGGCGTGAACACGTCGATCAGGCCGTCGCTATCCAGCGCCTTCTCCGCGGCCAAGGACCACGCTAAGGGGTCCTCCCAGTATTCATCTTGCGTACAGCCGGTCAGAGTGCAAATATGCTGCGGCGCGGCCAACCAGCCGCCCAGAATAGGCGGCCTATCCGCAACCCTCAACGCAAAGACGGTTTCCACGCGTGTGCGCTTGTCCATGACGGTCTGCGGCTCCATCTCAGTTGTGTGGTGATTGGTTGACCGGCGTGCGGCGCGATACCCGCCTAATAGACCGTCAAATAGCGGTCAAGCTCCCACTGGGTAACTTGCAGCCGGTAGTCGGTCCACTCCAGCAGTTTGGCTTCGACATAGCGCTCGTAGACGTGCTGGCCCAGCGCGTCCTGGATGACGGCGTCTTTCTGCAGCGCGGCAATGGCCGCGCCGAGATCGCCCGGCAGAGTCTCTAGGCCGGAACGCTGGCCATCCACATGATAGAGGTCTTCTTCCGACGGGCTAGGCGGCGTCATGCGCCGTTCGATGCCGTCCAGCCCCGCGGCGAGCATCACCGCGAAAGCCAGGTAGGGGTTGGCGCTGGGGTCGGGGCAGCGCAGTTCGCAGCGGCTGCTGCGCGCTCGCCCGCCGCTGATGCGCGGGATGCGGATCAACGCGCTGCGGTTGGTGCGCGCCCACGATATGTAGACAGGGGCCTCATAGCCGGGCACAAGGCGCTTATAGCTGTTGACCAAGGGGGCCAAGATCGGCGTCATTGCCGGCGCGTGGGCCAGTTGGCCGGCGATAAATTGAAGCGCCGTCTGGCTGAGGCCATACTCGTTGGCCGCATCGTACATGACGGTTTCGCCGCTGTCCTTGCGCCAAAGGCTCTGATGCACGTGCATGCCGGAGCCGGCAATCCCCGTGATCGGCTTGGGCATGAAGGTGCAGTGCAGGTTGTTTTTCTGGGCGATGGCCTTGAGCGTGATGCGGAAGGTGATGGCGTTGTCTGCCGCGGTCAAAGCCGGCCCAAATCGGAAGTCGATCTCGCTCTGCCCGATGGCTGTCTCGTGGTGCGAAGTCTCGACGTTGATGCCCATCGACATCAGCGCATCCACCATCTGGCGGCGGATGCTGTGCGAAAAATCGGTGCTCACGTCGAAATAGCCGGCGTTGTCATGCGGCTGCAACGGCAGCAGCGAGCGGTCGGGCCTGCGCTCGAAGAGGAAGAACTCCAACTCCGGCCCCACCTGATACGCCAACCCAAGTTGCGCCGCCCGTTCCAGTTGCCGTTTTAAGACATAGCGAGGGTCCCCGGAAAACGGTTCGCCGTCCGGCAGATACACATCGCAGATCACGCGCGCCGTAGACAGATCCATCTCCCACGGGATAGCGGCAAATGTGTTCAGGTCGGGCACCAGATACATGTCGCTCTCGGCGATGCGAGCGAAGCCCTCGACCGAGCTGCCGTCAAACCAAATGCCGTGGCTCACCGCGGTTTCCCAATGGCCGACCGGGATCGTCACATGCTTGGCGACGCCCACGATGTCGGAGAACTGGAGCCGGATAAAGCGAATGTCGTTGCGCTTGATGATCTCGTCGACGCGCTCGAGGTCTTCCACGCTGTTCTTGATAGCCATTGACCAGAAATCTCCTGTTCTAACAAAGTCGGGCGACACGCGCCGGGCGCTCCCCCAAACCGGCGTCTCTCATTGTAGCATTCTCCGGCAGCCGCCCCAACCGGCTTAACCGCTAGACGCAAGGCGACGGCCCGCATCCCAACCAACCGGATACGGGCCGCCGCCTACCAACTACGCTCAACATGACGCCTGTCCGGCGTCTGAGAGGGGAACAGACAAGGCGCTAGATGCCGTAGTACATCACAAACTCCTGGGGATGAGGCCGCAGGCGCACGGCGTCCACGTCGGCGATACGCTTCTGTCCTACATAGGTTTCCAACAGATCGGCGGTAAAGACGTCGCCTTCCAGCAGATAAGCGTTGTCGTTCTCTAGCTCCGTCAGCACGGCTTCCAGTGACCCCTTGACCATCGGGGCCTTCTTCAACGCCTCCGGCTCGTACAGGTCGATTTCGGCGGGATTGCCCGGGTCGATTTGGTTCTTGATGCCGTCCAGACCGGCCATCAGCATGGCGGCAAAGGCCAGGTAGGGGTTCGCCGCCGGGTCCGGGCAGCGGAACTCGATGCGCTTCGACTTGGGCGAGTGCGAATAGGTCGGGATACGGATGGCGGCCGAGCGGTTGCGGGCGGAGTAGGCCGCCACCACCGGCGCCTCGTAGCCCGGCACCAACCGCCGGTATGAGTTGGTCGTCGGCGCGGCAAAGGCCAGCAGCGAGTCGATGTGCTTGAGAATGCCGCCGATGTACCACAGCGCCAACTGGCTCAGACCCGCATACTTGTCGCCCGCAAAGAGCGGCTGCCCGTCCTTCCACAGGCTTTGGTGCGTATGCATGCCGGAGCCGTTCTCCTGGAAGATCGGCTTGGGCATGAACGTGACCGACTTGCCGTTCTTTTTGGCGACGTTCTTGATCACGTACTTGTACACCTGGATGTTGTCCGCCATCTGCACCAGCGGCCCGAACTTGATGTCGATCTCGGCTTGGCCGGCCGTGCCCACCTCGTGGTGGTGCACTTCGATGTTCAGCCCGGCTTCGATCAGGGCGCGCACCATCTCCGAGCGCAAGTCCTGGTTGGCGTCATATGGCGCAACCGGGAAATAGCCGCCCTTAAAGCCGATCTGATGGCCCAAACCGGGGACCCCCGAATTCCACGGCGCTTCCACCGAATCGACCGCGTAGCCCGCTGCATTCTGTCCGGCGTAATAATGCACCTCATCAAAGATGAAAAATTCCGCCTCCGGTCCCATGTATACCTCGTCGGCGATGCCAGTCGCCCGCATATAGGCCAGGGCTTTGCGCGCCACATTTCGAGGGTCACGGCTGAACGCCTCGCCGCTGATGGGGTCCACCACATCGCAGATCAAGCTCAACGTCGGCATGGCGCAGACCGGATCGATCATGGCCGTGGTCGGGTCAGCGATCAAGTTCATGTCGCTCGACTCAATCGTCTTGAAGCCGCGGATCGACGAGCCGTCGAAGCCGTGCCCCTCGACGAACAGCGCGTCGATGTCAACTTCCTCGATCGGCATGGAGAAGTGATGCCACTGGCCGTATAGATCTGTGAACTTCACATCCACAAACAGAATGCTATGATCACGAATGGCATCCGCAACGTCTTGCGGGGTCTTGCAATGCAAAGCCATTTCTTGCTCCTCGTTTCAATGTAATGTTTGATGATAATTCCACAGCGCAGCGCGCCCTAGCAAAAAAACTCCGGTCAGAGAACCCGAAAGGGGCCGGCGAGAGCATGCCTCCCGACCCCAAACTCGGCTTGTAACCGGAGCGTACAATGATCAATGACCCGCGAATGCTTCAGCTTATTCTGATTTCTTGACCAAAAACTTCGGCGCCACAACCCACATCGTGAACAGAGCGGCAAATCCGCCAAGGGCGAGCAACAGTTCCATGTCCAGTCTCCTTATCATCCGTGTGCCGGCGCACCGGCTCGTTCTATATGGCTGACAGTATAGGCTTGCGTTCGCCGTCCTTCCATCGCAAGTTCGACCAAAAAATCGCCGCCCCCTATTGTGCATCTTGCACAATTCGGCGCCGATCCCGAATCTCTCCGCACCCGGCCCTTGCCAGAAGCGGCGGATCTACAAGACGATAGTGCGCTGTTTGCCCCACGCCGATCCCCTCTGCTACACTACCCCGGCGTAGGACGCAATCGTATTTGCTTTCCGTGGAGCGCTCGATGGGAACTACTCTCTTAAACCGATACCAATCCGACCCCAACGTGCAGATCGTCACCGGCGTCTGCCCGCACGACTGCCCCGACTCCTGCTCATGGCAGGTGGCGGTTGACCGCGCCACGGGCCGCGCCCTCGACATCTGGGGGCATCCCGACCACCCCGTCACCGCCGGCGCACTCTGCACCAAGGTAGACCGCTACCTCGAACGCACCTATCACCGCGGCCGCCTGACGACGCCCCTCAAGCGCACCGGCGCCAAGGGCGAAGGCCGCTTCACGCCGGTTTCCTGGGACGAGGCGATCGGCGGCATCGCCGCACGGCTGCAAGAGATCATCGCCCGCTACGGGGCCGAGTCCGTCTTGCCCTATTCCTACGCCGGGACGATGGGCCTGTTGCAAGGCGAGGGCATGGCGCAGCGCTTCTTCAACCGCATGGGCGCCAGCCAACTCGCCCGCACCATCTGTTCCGTCGCCGGCGGCGAAGGCTACGCCTACACCATCGGCGCCACCGAAGGCATGGAGACCGAAGCCTTCGCCCGCGCCAAGCTGATCCTGATCTGGGGCAGCAACACGCTCACCAGCAACATGCACCTCTGGCCCTTCGTCCAGCAGGCCAAGAACGACGGCGCCCGCGTCGTCGTCATCGACCCGGCGCGCACGCGCACAGCCCGCGCCGCCGGCGAGTGGTTCCCGCTGCGCCCCGGCACGGACGCCGCGCTCGCCCTGGCGATGATGCACGTTATCATCGGGGAAGATCTGATCGACGCGGACTACGTAGCGCGCTACACCCTCGGCTTCGACGCCCTCGCCGCCAGGACGGCAGAGTGGACGCCGGAACGCGCCGCAGAGATCACAGGCGCGCCCGCCGAGCGAATTCGCGAATTGGCGCGCGCCTACGCCACGACCCGGCCCGCCGCCATTCGCGTCAACTACGGCTTGCAGCGCCATGCCGGCGGGGGCATGGCCGCGCGCACCGTCGCCTGCCTGCCCGCGCTGGTCGGCGCATGGCGCGACCACGGCGGCGGCATCCAGTTGAGCGCCAGCGGCGCCTTCCGCCATATGGACCGCACCACACTCCACAGGTCGGATCTGCTCACCGGCGAGCCGCGCACCCTCAACATGATCCGCCTGGGCGACGCACTCAGCCTGGACCCGGACGCCATCGCCCGCGCCCATCACCACCCGCGCCCCGTCGACGCGGAGACCCGGCCCGAAGACGCCGGCCCGCCCGTCAAAGCGCTGATCGTCTACAATAGCAATCCCGCGGCCGTTAACCCTGACCAAAGCGCGGTGCTGGACGGGCTGCGCCGCGACGATCTCTTTGCCGTCGTGCTCGAACACTTCCAGACCGACACCGCCGACTACGCCGATTATGTCCTGCCCGCCACCACGCAGTTGGAGCACTGGGACATCATCAAGCCCTACGGACACCTGCATCTCGCGCTCAACCGGCCCGCCATCGCGCCCGTCGGGCAGAGCCTGCCCAACAGCGAGATCTTCCGCCGCCTCGCCGCGGCCATGAGCTACGCCGAACCCTGTTTCGCCCAAAGCGACGAGGAAGTTCTGCGCCAGCTGGTCGAGAGCCAGACCCATCCGACCTTTTCCGGCATCACCTGGGACGCGCTGCTCGACAAGGGCTTCATGCGCCTCAAGCTGCCGCAGCCCTACCTGCCCTTTGCCCAGGGCGGCTTCCCCACGCCGAGCGGCAAGTGCGAATTCTACAGCGAGCGCATGGCCCAGGACGGCTATGACCCCCTGCCGGCCTACACCCCGCCCGCCTGGCAGCAGGCCGGCGAACCGCCAATCGACACGGACGCGCCGCTGGTCTGCATCTCGCCGCCGGCGCACTCCTTCCTCAACAGCAGCTTCGTCAACGTCGACCGGCTGCGCACCCGCGAGGGGCAGCCCCTCCTGCGCATCCACCCGGCGGACGCCGCGGCCCGCGCCATCACCGAAGCCGCAACGGTGCGCGTTTGGAACGAGCGCGGAGAGGTGCGCCTCGTCGCCGCACTCGACGACGGCCTGGCCCCGGGTACGGTCCTCGCCCCTGGCGTCTGGTGGGCCAAGTTCAGCCCGGACGGGCGCAACGTCAACCAGCTCACGCCCCAGCAGCAGTCGGACATGGGCGGCGGGGCCTCCTTCTACGATGTACGCGTTCAAGTCGAGCCTGTCGCCCCTCCCGCCGAGCAGGAGGACGCCTCACCCGCCGCTGTCGCCCCCGCCGCCATGCGCGGCGACGACTAGCCGGCTTGACTGACGAGCGGAAAGGGCCGCCGCGATGAAAAAACCACAGGGCATCGAAGCATTTACAGACGTGCAGTGCATGATTGTCGTGGCCGCCCACCCCGACGACCTGGAATGCGTGTGCGGCGGGACCGTCGCTCTGCTCGTGGCGCGTGGGGTTGAAGTCCATTCGGTCAACTGCACGCTGGGCGACATCGGCACGCAGGACAGCGACGCGCGCCGTCCCGCCCTCGCCGCCACCCGGCTGGCTGAAACCGACGAGGCCGCCCGTCTGCTCGGCATTCGCAGCACGCACAACCTCGGCCGGCATGACGGCGAATTGGTCCCCGACCTGGAACTGCGCGCCCAGATCGCGCGCCTCTACCGACTGACCCAGGCCGACACGCTGCTTACCTTTGACCCCTACTGGGCGGGCCAGATCCACCCGGATCACCGCGCCGCCGGCCAAGCCGCGCTCGACGCCTACATGCCCTCCAAAATGCCGCTCTATCGCCCGGAGCAGTTGGCCGAACCGGGCGCAGCGCTGAGCCGCCTCGAACGCGTCTTTCTCTTTTCCACCGACCGCAGCCCCGATGTCGTCGTCGACATCGCCCAGGCGCAGCAGGCCAAACTGGCCGCGTGCATGGCGCACCGCACCCAGTTTCCCAAGGGCGAAGAAAGCTTGCAATGGCTGAAAGAGATGGACGCAGAGGCGGGCAAGCCGATCGACGTTGCCGCGGCCGAGGCGTTTAAGACGATGCGGGTGTGGTAGCCGCCGGGCGAATCGCCGATCGCGCCAGCAGTCCCGGCAGCCCCTCGCTCTGGAAGACGCCGCGCATACGCTGCGCCGGGTTGGCGCGGCGTTGCAGACGCTGCCACACAGGCCCCAGCAGCCGCTCCTCGCCATAGCCGCGGGCGCGCAGTCCCTCCTCGGCCCGGCGCACGACCTCCGTCACGAAGCCCGGCGCAGGCTCCGGCGCAGCTAGGCCGCGGCCGATCACCTGCCGGTGATAGGTGCGCATCCGCTCCCAATATGAATCGCCCAGCGCATCCTGCACATACGGCATAATCGTATCCGCCGCTTCTATCAGCCCCAATCCCAGCGCGGCCGCGGCCATCTGCTCGGACCAGGGCTGCTGGCAGGCAGGGCGCAACTCGATGGTGCCGTAGGCCACGCGCAGCCGCGCGCTGTTCCAGATGTAGTGCTCGTGGTAGAGAAACGCGTCGAGGTCCGCGCCGTGCTCCGCCAGATACTCGACAAAGTGCTGCGAGCTAGGCACGATCTCGCCGTCGCTTTGCAAGATCAGGTATTGCGACCGGCTGTTGCGCAGCACGTATTCCTCAATGCTGGCATAAGGGGCGGCGGGCATGCCGTGGCGCGCCTCGTTGGCGTGGATCAGCGCCATCTCGCCTTCGCGCCCGCTGCAAAACGGGCTGAGCGTCCCCCCGTAGACCGGCGAATTGGCGCACAGCGCAATCAACACCGGCGCCATCAAGTTGCCGAAGTTGAGCATGTCCACCATCTCGTGCCGGGCCACGTCGACCTGCACCTGGTCGGCCGCGGTCACCGTATACCACAGCCACTCGCGGCCCATCGCCCGGTACAGGCTCTGGTAGCGCTGCTTGGGCGACATGATCGGCAGGCTAGGCGCGGAGACGGGCTGGATGCCGTAGCCCAGCACGCGCCAGCCGAAGGTCAGCGCCGCCCGCACCAGCCGGCTGACCGCATCCTCCATGATGCGCTCGACGGAGAACAGGTTGCGGCATGGCGCCGTGTTGACCTCGATCGTGCCCAGCCCTACCTCCAGCGCATAGGTATACTCCTCGCCCGCCAGCGTCACAAGCAAGTTCGGGTTGCCCGTGTCGTACTTTTCGGCATAGTCGCCCTGTGCGATCAGCAGATCCCACAGCCGGCGCACGTCCGCGGCCTCGCCGCGCGCGTCCACCACCGGGAACTCGGCCTCGCGCCCGACGATGCGCGGCCAGGCGATTGTCTCGCGAAAGCGCGCCGTGTATTCCGCCGCCAACAGAGCGACGGCACGCGCAATCACGTCGTTTTTCGTGGGGTCAGCGGGGCCAAAGGACACGAATCTCTGCCGGTTCCCGAAAGGATGGGTTAGCGCAGACGCCGGATCACGGCGGGCAGTTCGCGAAAATCACGACACACGGCATTCGCCCTAGACGTCGCCGCGCCCCGGTCGCGGATGCCCGTGTACAGGACGGCGCGCATACCGATCGACATCGGCCCGGCGACGTCGTTGCTCTCGCGGTCGCCGACATGCACAATCTGTGAAGGGTGAAAGCCCAAGCCGATCGCGGCCTGGCGGAAAACGTCGGTAGAGGGCTTTGCCTTCCCCACCTCGTCCGAAAAGACGAAATAGCTGAAATATTGCAGCAGCCCTTGTTGTTGCAAGAGGTGGCGCAGCCCGCGCCCATTGGTGTGAATGGTATCGGAGATGACGCCGAGCCTGTACTCCTCGGACAGCAACTGCAATGCGTTGTGGACGCCCGGTGCGAAATCGGGCGGTATGCGAATCTCCATCGTCTCGATCTCGCGCACGAGTTCATCCACTTCCTGCACAAGGCCGGCGTATTTGCCCGGCGCCGGCGCCAGGCCCAGGCGCTCGTAGGCGTAGTAGAGGCGCACGGGCACGCCCGGCGTATGGTGGCTTACTTGCCAGTCGTGGTTGAAACGGTCGTTGGCCGCGCGGTATGCCTCGGTCGCCTGTTCGAGCGTGATGTGCGGGTAGCGCGCCGTGATCTTCTTAGCAAAAAGATGTTGGCGCGCCTGCGCCTTGGTAGGCAAACCCAGCGCCGCACGCTTCGGCTCGTCCGAGTCGTCCGCCGCCAGCGTATCCCAGAAATCAAACGTGATGGCTGCGATCGTCATGGCGGCATCATAGCACAGCGCCGCCGCCCGCCCCAACAGCAAACGCCCGCCGGCGTACGCTTCGTGGCGACGCCTTTCATTTCAGATGTGCGTAAATTGTCACCCTGAGCCGTGAAACGGCGAAGGGTCTCCATTTCCACGAGAGGATGCTTCGCCGTGAGTTCTTGCAGGCAAGAACCCAATCGCCTAGAATGGCCCATAACGCAGCGCACAGCCGCCACACCATCTACACAGAAACGTCTGATCGCCATGAACGAGCCTCTTCTCACCGCCGCCGACCTACAGGCCTATATCGACAGCCGCGGCATCACCGCCCGCCTCATCGACGACGTAGGCCACACGCCCACTGTCCCCGCCGCAGCCGCCGCTCTCGGCGTAGAGCCGGACCAGATCGTCAAGACGCTGCTCTTTCTGCTCGACCTGCGCCGCAGCGCCGAGGACGAGCCGCAGCCCCTCGTCGTCATCAGCAACGGCGAAAGCCGCGTCGACAAGAAGTTGCTGGCGCAGCGCTTCTCCATCGGCGCCAAACGCGTCAAACTAGCGCCGCCCGAAACCGTGCTGTGCTTGCTCGGCTATGCAGCGGGGGGCGTGCCGCCATTCGGCCATCGCAGCGTTGTCCCGGTCATCGTCGACGCCTCGCTTCTGCCCCTGCGCGAGCAGTACGGCGGGCGTATCTACGCCGGCGGCGGCGATGACCGCACCATGATGGAACTGACCGTCGACGAATTGCTGCGCGTCGTCCGCCCGGAGATCGTCGCCGTCAGCGAAGCGGAACAGACGCCATAACGCAAAAGCCCGGCCGGCGGGCCAGGCATAGCTACAGCCAAAGCGAATTGTGTGCGGCCAAACCAGGCGCTACTCCGCCACGCGCACCGGACGATAGGGCAGCGTTTCGTCGTCCTCGCCGGGTTGCGGGCCGCGCTGCGGGCCGAAGGTCGAGTCCGCGTAGCGCTGGCTGACCGCGGTCTGCTGGTTCACGCCGCAGAGCACGCAGATGTCCCATTCGTTGCGTACCAGGTTGCCGCAGTTCGGGCAGCTATGCTGCAACTGGTTGTGGCAGTTCGGGCAGTAGACCCAGGTCTCCTTCACAGGCGCGCCGCAGGTTCCGCAGGCGAACGTATCCTCGATCTCGCGCAGCAGCGCTTCTTCCTCCAGCGCCCGGTCGAACACGTCGGCCAACGTCTGCCTCGGACGAATCATCAGGTAGAGCACCCAACCGACCAGGGGAAAGACCAGCACCAGCACGACCGCCAACAGGATGGCAAGCCAATCCCGCGTGCGCGTGCGAATGTCGTTGAACGTCCAGATGCCGACGGCTGCCCAAAAGGCAAAGATAAACGCCCCAAGCGCGGCGACGACGATCCCGACGATGGTGGCGATTGTATTGACAAGCTCTGCAGACATAGTAGCTCTCCGCGAATGGGTGATCAACACCCGGCTGAATGCGGATTATAGCGCAGGTCAGATCAAACCCCAAAAGGATCGGCGGCCCAGGGACGCACCCCAAGAGAGGAAATTGTTTTGACACCAGCCGCCAATCATGGTAAGACTGGAGCGTTATCGAATGCCTGACCCGCGCCCCTGCCGGCGCCAACGAACGGACAATGCCGCGTGACGGAAGAAGCCCAGGCAGCCGACATCATCGTCTGCCGCAACGTCAACAAGTGGTACGGAAACTTCCAAGCCCTACGCAACATCAGCTTTACGGTCAAGATCAAAGAGGTCGTCGTCATCATCGGCCCGTCCGGCAGCGGCAAGTCGACCCTGATCCGCACCATCAATCGCCTCGAAGAACACGAATCCGGCGATATCATCGTCGACGGCATCCCGCTCACCGAGGACGTCCACAACATCGAGGCGATCCGCATGGAAACCGGGATGGTGTTTCAGCAGTTCAACCTCTTTCCCCACCTGACTGTGCTCCAGAACATCACCCTCGCTCCCATCAAGGTGCGCAAACGCAAAAAGGCGGAGGCCGAAGCCTTCGCCATGCAATTGCTGGAGCGCGTGGGCATCCCGGAGCAGGCCAACAAATACCCGGCCCAGTTGTCCGGCGGCCAACAGCAGCGCGTCGCCATCGCCCGCGCCCTCGCCATGCAGCCCAAGATCATGCTCTTCGACGAACCGACCTCCGCCCTGGACCCGGAGATGATCAAAGAAGTGCTGGACGTGATGAAAGAACTGGCGCTGTCGGGCATGACGATGCTGGTGGTGACGCACGAAATGGGCTTCGCCCGCGAGGTGGCGGACCGCTTCATCTTCATGGATGCAGGAGAAATCGTAGAGATGGGCTCGCCCCGGCAATTCTTCGAGGCGCCTCAACACCAACGCACCAAACTCTTCCTCGAGAAGATCCTCTAGCTTCGGGGCGGCGCAGCCGAGGAAAGACCGCTCTTATGGGGCGATGGCCTGCGTTTCCGGCGCTTCGGCGGGCGTAGGCTCGATCACGGGGCGCGCTGTGGGCGGCTGCACCCACTCGCGGTAAAGCGTCAGCAATTCCGGTCTGTCTAGGCTGCGCAGTTCCTCTAGCCAATCTTCCGTCGAGACAATCTGATAACGGTAACGCCCCAGATAGCTGCGCAAGAAATCGCGAAACTCGCGGTCGCCCAGCGACTCGCGAAGCTGGGCGTAAAACAGCGCCCCCTTGGCATAGATGATCGTCTCGTACTGTGAGCCGCTCTCAAACGCATCCACCGGCCGGTTTACATTGACATCGGCGTTGCGCTCGGCCAACAGGGACAGCGGCACGCGCCAGCGCTGCTGCTCCACCGCGGCGGCCCGTTCCTCGCCATATACCGCTTCGAAATAGAGCCGCATCGCATACTCGGCCAGCGCCTCGTCCAGCCACGGCTCCCGCACCGGGTCGTTGTGGACGATCTGGAACCACCAGTGGTGCGCCGCCTCGTGCGCCACCAACGTTTCCAGATCCGCACGATACCGCGAATATAGCTGTACGCCAAGCAAACTGACCTGCGGATACTCCATGCCGCGGTAGGACAATGCCGCCGGCGCGACCGCCATATCGCGCGCCGGATAACTGCCGAAGTAGTCGCTGTAGAAGCGCAACGCCGCCACCGCATAGGCGAGCGCCGCCCGGCCTGCGCTTTCGTCGCCCGGCAGCCAGTAGCTCGTCACCCGCGTGCCGTAGGCCTCGGTCGAGGCCGACTCGAAGCGCGGGCTCATGTGCAGCAGAAATTCGCGCACCGGACCCGTCGCCCAGATGTGCTGCGTCAACCCCTCCCCGACATCATGCGTGATGATGCGCGTGCCGGTGGCGACAGGCGCCTGGTCGGACGGCAGCGTGGCCGTGACCACAAAGAGAGAAGCTTGGTTGAAGGCCGCATCGCCGCGCACCGATCCGGTTTCCAGCCACCAGTTCCCTGTCCCAATGGCCGGGCCGGGTTCATAAACGGCTAACGCAGGATAGAACAGCGGCAGGCTGATCATCTCCTGGCTTGCGCCGAACAGGGCGTAGGTGGCCGAATCGTCGGACCATTTGGGGATCGTCAGCTTCCACGACAGTTCCACTGTCGCCGTCTGGCCGGGCAGCAGCGCGCGCGGCATGTTCACGCGCACAGCCGTGCTCTGGGTTTGGTAGACGAAGTTGGTCGGCGAATCGTTGATCAGGGCGCTGAGCAGCGTCATCCGTCCCCGGTACTGATCGAGCATCGGATAGAGCCGGAAAACGAGATGCGACCAGGGGTCCGAGCTGTTGTTGGTCAGGTCAATGCGGGCTGTGCCGGTCAGCACATTGGCCGGCGGCGGTAGGGTAATGCTGATCTGGTAGCGCGGCGCCGCTGCCGCCAGATCGACGTCGCCTCGATAGGCGTCTTTCATCGCGGCGCGATGCGGCGCCAGCGGGTCAGGCGGCGGGTCGCCGCGGCGCGCGCAGGCGCCCATGCCAAAGAGCAGCGCCGCTAGCAAGAGCAGCGCACCGGCCGAGATTTGCAGCGGCAGTCTCGCTCTATGTCCGGCGGGCGCGCTGCTGTCGGGTTTGCGCGGTGCGGGCAACGAAAAGATCGACTTCACTTTTTCGGCAGATATGCTACACTGAAAGTCAAGAGCAGGAGATTGGGCAAAAGGTAAGTGCGTCCACTTCTGCGGCCCCGCTGCCTGTGCTATCCTCAGAGCGACCTTGCGCCACTTCAGGGCCATTATAGCACAGCGAAGGCGAGAGCCGATATGAGCAGTCCGATCACATACATGTTGTTGGTGCGTCACGGAGAAAACGACTGGGTGGATTCGCACCGCCTGGCAGGACGCACGCCCGGCGTACACCTCAACGACAAGGGCCGCAACCAAACCGAGCGTCTGTGCCGTACGCTTGGCGAACAGCCCATCGTCGCCATCTATTCCAGCCCGCTGGAACGCTGCCTTGAAACTGCCCAACCCGTAGCCGCCGCGTTGGACCTGCCCGTCATCCCCGAACCCGGCGTTCTGGAGGTGGACTACGGCCGATGGCAGGGCGGCAATCTGAAAGAGCTTGCCCAATCCCCCGAATGGGAACTGGTGCAAAACCTGCCCAGCAGTTTTCGCTTTCCCGATGGCGAAACGCTTTACGAAGTGCAAGGACGGGCAGTCGAAACCATCGAACGTCTCCGCGCAGCGCACCCGAACCAGACTGTCGCCGTCTTTAGCCACGGCGATGTCATCCGCACGACGCTTGCCCACTACCTGGGAACGCCGATTGACCTGTTCCAGCGCGTGGCGATCGGCACGGCATCGGTCAGCGCCATCGCCTTTCACGGCCCGCGACCGACAGTGCTGTTCACGAATTATCTGGCGGACCTGCCCAGGCTTGAAGTGAAGCAGCCCGAAGACAATCAGGGCAACCCAAGCCTATTGTGAGAACCTGCTCATGACCGAGTACGCGTATGACCTGAATCCCGTACAACAAATTGTCGCCGACGCCGTCGGCGAGCCGGGAAACCGCACCTTCTTTCTCCAGGGCCGCGCCGGCCCCGAATTGGTGAGCCTGGTGCTGGAGAAGCAGGAAGTTGCCAACCTGGCGATCAGCGTCTTGCAACTCCTGGAAGAACTTGAGGAGAAATACCCGAACCTGACGCCTGCTGCGTCTGCCGACAGCGATCTCATCCCGGAATCGCCCGTCGAACCGCTGTTCCGCGTGGGCCAGTTGATCGTCGGCTATGACGAAGATGACGACATGATCTGGCTCATTGCCAGAGCCTTGATCGTTTCGGAATCGGGTGCGGCGCTGGACCCGGAGGATGACGAAGTGCCGGCCGTGCGTTTCGTCGCCACGCGCCAGCAGATGCGCGCCCTCAGCGAGCATGCCCTGGAGACCGTCGCCCGCGGCCGGCCCACCTGCCCGCTGTGCGGCCAGCCCATCAACCGCGACGGCCATTTCTGCCCGCGCTCGGATGGGCAGGCCATGCCCATCATCTTTTAGGTCAGCGTTCCGGCGCACCCGAATCGGGAGCGAGAAAGCGATTCCTCCTTGCCACGTCGTCGACCTTCGCCTGGCGCAGCCAATGCCGAGATCGTCACCCTAACCGAGTCCGACGCTCTCCGCACGCTCACGTCGGGCAAAATGGCGGAACAAGGCCTTCTGCCCTATAGCTCGAATCACAGCTTCCTGGTAACGGTCGCCAGAGGCGATCTGACGCTGCCCGCCGTATATAAGCCCCAGCGCGGCGAAACGCCTCTCTGGGATTTCGAGTGGGGCAGCCTCTGCAAGCGCGAGGCTGCGGCCTACGAAGTCAGCCGCAGCCTTGATTGGAATCTCGTCCCGCCGACCATCCTGCGCCACGGCACGCGCGGCCTGGGCAGCGTCCAACTCTATGTGCCCAACGACGACGAACAGCACTATTTCACCGTCCATGCGGACGCGCGCTTTGCCGTGCCGCTGCGCCGCCTAGCGCTCTTCGACTACGTGATCAACAACGCCGACCGCAAAAGCGGTCACTGCCTGATCGGGCCGGAAGGCAGGCTGTGGGCCATCGACCACGGCGTCTGTTTCCATGTCGAATTCAAGATGCGCACCGTCATATGGGAATTCAGCGGAGAGCCGATTGAGCCGGACACACTCGAAGAACTGGCGCGCTTCCGCTCGGACCTGTGCGACGCGTCCGGCGCGGCCACGCACACCCTGCACCGCTTGCTTACCGCAGACGAACGCGACGCCATGCTGACGCGTGTTGAAACGCTCGTCCGCAGCAGACGCTATCCCGCGCCGCACCCGCACCGGCGCAACTATCCGTGGCCGCCCATCTAAACTTGCACCAGGACTTCAGCATTGACCGCCAATCGTCGTTACTGCGCATCACACCATCACATCGACCTGCACCATAGCAGGGGCAGGGCTTCATCCTGCCCGCCTACTCCCCAACAGGAGGCGACGTGAAAGCTGTTCTCATGGCCGGCGGCGAGGGCTCACGCCTGCGCCCCCTCACGGTTGGACGTCCCAAACCCGCCGTACCCATCGTCAACAAGTCCGTAATGGGTCACATCCTTGACCTGCTCAAAGTGCACGGCATCACCGACGTCATCATCACGCTGCGCTACATGGCCGCGGTCATTCAGGACCTCTTCGAAGACGGCAAGAACATAGGCATGAACTTGACCTACGTCGTCGAAGAAAACCCGCTCGGCACCGCAGGCAGCGTCAAAAATGCGGCCGCCTTGTTGGACGACACCTTTCTCGTCATCAGCGGCGATTCCCTGACCGATTTTGACTTGCGCCAGATCATCCGCAACCACCAAGAGCACGGGGGACTGGCCTCGCTCACCCTGGCGCGCGTGCCCAACCCATTGGAGTATGGCGTCATCATCACGCAGGAAGACGGCCGGGTGACCCAGTTCCTGGAAAAACCGAGTTGGGGCGAGGTTATGTCCGACACCGTCAACACCGGCCTATATGTCCTGGAGCCGGAAGTGCTGGACCTGATCCCGCCGGACACCGTGTACGACTTCTCGCGCGATCTGGTCCCGCGCATGCTCGCCGCCCGTTTGCCGCTCTACGGCTGCATCGCCGACGGCTATTGGTGCGATATCGGCGCCATCGAGGAATACCGCCGCGCCAATGCCGATCTCCTCTTCGGCCGCGTCAACACGCCCGAACCTATCGGCAATCACGTCGGCGGCGGCATCTGGATCGGCGAGGACGTCGATATCGCGCCCAGCGCCCAACTATTTGGCCCTATCTACTTGGGCAAAGGCGTCAAGATCAAGGGAGATGTAACCATCTACGGGCCGAGCGTGATCCGCGACTACACCGTAATCGACGCCCACGCCCGCATCGAACGCAGCATCCTCTGGCGCAACAACTATGTGGGCGAAAACTGCGAGTTGCGCGGCGCCGTCCTCACGCGCCAGTGCAGCGTCAAATCCAACGTGACCATCTTCGAAGGCGCCGTCATCGGCGACAACTGCGTGCTCGGCGAAGCGAGCGTCATCCACCCTGATGTCAAACTGTGGCCGCGCAAAGAGATCGAACCGGGCGCCACCGTCAAGAGCAGCATCATTTGGGGCAACCAAGGGCGTCGCGCACTCTTCGGCCGCTACGGCGTCACCGGCACGGTCAACGTCGATCTGACGCCTGAGTTCGCAGCCAAGCTCGGCGCAGCGCTCGGCGCTACCCTGCCCGTCAGGAGCAATGTAGCTATCAACCGGGACACCCACCGCTCTTCGCGCATGCTCAAGCGCGCCCTGATCAGCGGCATCCCCGGCACCGGCATTAACGTGCTGGACCTGGGCCAGGCGCCGATCCCCGTGCTACGCCATTTCGTGCGCAAACATGACAACATCTCGGCGGGCATCCATGTGCGCCTGAGCCCCTTTGACCAGCGCGTTGTCGACATCCGCATCATCGATCAGGCGGGCATGAACCAGAGCAACGCGGACGAGCGCGCCATCGAACGCACCTTTTTCCGCGAGGACTTCCGCCGCGCCTATATGGACGAAATCGGCCTCATCCAATACGCCGTGCGCCCCATCGAAATCTACACGGAGGATTTTCTGGAACATGTGGATGTAGCGCGCATCCGCCAACGCAAATTCCGCATGGTGATCGACTACTCGCATGGCCTCGCCACTGAAACCCTGGAGCGCATTCTCAACGTCCTCAGCATCGACGTAGTGCCCTTGAATGCGCGCACGGATGAGACCAAACTCGCTATGCTGCAAGAGGAGTTCACGGCCAACCGCCAACGCGTCGCCAAGATCGTCAGCGCCCTTCAGGCCCACGTCGGCGTCCAGTTGGACGTGGGCGGCGAAAAGATCTTCTTGGTCGACGAAAACGGCGTCATGATCGACGACGTGACAGCCGCCGCGCTCATGGTCGAACTCGCTCTCTCCGCCAACCCCGGCCATGCCGCAGCTGTCCCCGTCACGCTGCCCAACGCCTTCGACGAGATCGCCAACCGGCACGGCAGCCGGCTGGTGCGCTTCGGCCTCAACCTGCACCATCTGATCCAAACCGTCGAAAACGAACACGTCTTGATCGTCGCCGACGGCAGCGGCAACTTCGTCTTCCCCGATTTCCAGGCCGCGGTCGACGGCATGATGGCGTGTGCGCGCCTGCTGGAATACCTGGCGCAGCGCCAAGAGCCGCTCAGCGAGATCATCGCCTGCCTGCCGCGCGCCCACATCAACACGCAGCGCATCCCCTGCCCAGCCGACCAGAAGGGGACGATTATGCGCAAGCTCAACGAGCGCTTCATGCATTACAGCATGGACAACACCGACGGCATCAAAGTTTGGCTGGACAACGGCGAATGGATTCACTTCGCCCTGGATCCCGATCTGCCCTATGTCGGTCTCACCGCCGAAGCCGCAGACGACGACCGCGCCTGCCAGTTGGCGCAGGAATACGGCGCTGAAATCGAGCGGATGCTCGCCGGGGAAAGCTGAGCGCAGCCATGTCGATCGCCGCCGCCCTGTGGACGCTGCTCACTGCATCCCCTGACCAGACTTTCCGTCTCGGTTGCACCCTCGGACGCCACGCTCGGCCAGGCCAGGTCATCGCACTCCAGGGCGACCTCGGCGCGGGCAAGACTACGTTGACCCAAGGCATCGCCGCCGGCCTGGGCATCCGCGCCCGCGTCACCAGCCCCACTTTCACCCTCGTCAACGAATATGCAGGCCAGTCCGGCCCGCGCCTCGTCCACATCGACGCCTACCGTCTGGGCGACGAGACGGACCGCGCCGTAGCCGAGTCCGCCACTTTCGGTCTAGAGGAAATCCTGGATAGAGAGGTTCTAGAGGAGATGGACGGCGGCGCGGTGGCGGTCGTCGAATGGGCGGAGCGCGTCGCCCCGCTGCTGCCCGACGACTGCCTCTTCATTTCCCTCTCGGCAGGCGACGACCCGGACCAGCGCGCCGTCGCAATCCGCGCCTCCGGCCCGCGCAGCCAAGCCCTGCTCGCCGCGCTCCGCGCCGAGATGCAGGCATGGAATGCGCCCGGCGGGCAAGAATAGCTCCGAAAACGACTACGCCCGGCCTCACACAGCCGCTAGATCGTCCGGAGCGTCGATGTCGGCCAACAGCTCGCCGTCCACATCCACAGCGCCTGCCGGGTATCGCCGGCTGCGCAACACATCGCGCCCGCCGCGGTCGCCTCGCACCGCGTGCAGTTCGGGCCACAGCGCCCGGTCGAACAGAGCCGGCGCGCCGCGCAGTTCGCCGTCGACGCGCGGCGCGGCTATAGGCCAGCCCGCCCGCCACAGGCTCTCCAGCCGTCGCAGCAGGCTCACCGGCAGGAAAGGCTGATCGACGGGCAGCAACAGCGCAGCCTGCGTCGCCGGGCTGAGTGCGGCCAAGCCGGCCTGCATGCTGCTCGCCTGCCCGCTCGCCCAGGCGGCGTTATGCACCACGCGCACGCGCAAGGCG
>Ga0334889_1002193_pt1 | contig 22723 bp, 9 predicted proteins | sample GraSluR1_MG_2_FD_207222 | JGI IMG/M metagenome (GOLD analysis project Ga0334889, IMG submission 207222) | Sludge microbial communities from methane-producing bioreactor in Wageningen University, Netherlands - Granular Sludge_8_08-R1 | ecosystem: Engineered > Bioreactor > Anaerobic > Unclassified ... | reverse complement strand
CCCACCCTTCGGGCTCTTCGGGTGATCCGGAATGATGTCCGCAAGCCAATCCAATTGTTCATCCGTGAATGTCAACATGCCACATTGTACAAACGCCACAAGTGTCCCGGTTTTGAGATAGCCTCATGACACGCTGGCGCAGGTGGCTGTGGCGGACCTGCGCCCCCAGCGTGGCGACGGTGGCCCTGTTTGTGATCGCGGTCTTCGTGGTGGTTGTGCCCACGCTGGAGCAGAGCATCTTCGATCGTAAGATGGAGTTGACCCGCGGGCTGACCAATGCCGCCCTGGGAACGCTGGGTGAACTGCACGCGATGGAAGCGGCCGGACTGCTTTCGCGTGAGCAGGCCCAGAGTACCGGGATGCGGAGTATTCGGGCGATGCGCTACGGTCCGGAGATGAAGGACTACCTGTGGATCAGCGACGATCAGGGCCAGATGCTGATGCATCCCTACCGCGAGGATCTGGTAGGGGGGGACATTTCAAACATGACGGACCATCGCGGTTGGCCGCTGCCGCAGGCGTTTGCGGAAGCGGCGCGTTCGCCGGACGGTGGTTTCACCGAGTATGAGTGGCAGTGGAAGGACGAATCGGGCCGGGTCGCGACGAAGATTTCGTACGTAAGAAGCTTTGAGCCCTGGGGCTGGATTGTCGGGACGGGCGTGTACGTCGAAGACGTCGCCGCGGACGTGGGCAAGGTGTTGGGCCGGCTGCTCGGTTCGTCGCTGGCCATTCTAACCCTCGTGCTCGTGCTGTCGCTGTTCATCATTCACCATGGTTTGCAGTCGGAACGGCGGCGCCAGCGCGCCGAGCTGCTGTTGCGTGAGTCGAACCAGTGGCTGGCGGCTGTGATAGAGTCCTCACCGCTGGCGATGTTCGTTACGGACGCTGGGGGCTGCATCAGCACGTGGAACCGCGCCGCGGTCAACCTGCTGGGTTGGACACTCGAAGAAGCCCGGGCGCGCTGCGGCCCGGCGGAGTCTGACGCGGAGTGCTGCCCGATGGCCGACTTGCTGCGCGGCGTGCTGCGCGGGCGGGGGGATGCCATGGCCGAGCTGCTGGTGGCGCGCCGCGACGGGGCACCTTTGGAGCTGAAGGTGTCCGTGGCCGCCCTCCGCGACTCGGCGGGCCGGATCGTGGCGGCGGTCGGCGTGGCGCAGGACATCACGCTGGCGCGACAGAACGCCGCGGCCGAGCGAGCCAAGGTGGAGCGGATGGAACGGCAGCAGACGGCCCTGGTTCGGATCGCAACGGACGAGGCGGTGGCGGCCGGTGACGTGATCCGGGCGGCGCGGAGCATCAACGCCATTGCGGCCGAGACGATGGGCGTGGCGCGTTTGAGCGCGTGGATGTTCAGCGATGACCGGACGGCGCTGCGCTGTATCGACCTCTTCGAGCGTGCCGGGCGGACTCATTCAGCCGGGGCGGTACTGCGGGCGGCTGACATTCCCAGTTACGTCAAGGCGCTGGACGCCGATCGGGTCGTCGATTCCCAGGACGTCCGCGCTGATCCGCGTACGGCGGAGCTGGCGCGGGAGTATCTGTCGGCGAATGGCGTGACGGCGTTGCTGGGGGCACCGATTCGGGTTGCCGGGGATGTAGTCGGTGCGGTGTGTGCCGGGCACACTGCCGGCCCGCGCGCCTGGACCATGGACGAGATTACCTTCGTGGGCGCTGTTGCCGACCAACTGGCCCAGGCCGTGGTCAACGGTCGGCGCCGGCAGGCCGAGAACGAGCTCAAGCAGCGGGTGACCGAGGTGTCCGAGGCCAAGCGGCGGCTGGAAGTGCTGGTTCACAACATGGCGGGACGGGAAGAACGCATGGTGGAGCTCAAGGGGGAGGTCAATCAGCTCCGGGTAGCGCTGGGGCAGGAACCCAAGTACAGCGCGCCGCGGGAGACTGAGGAATTGCGACGCCGATCGACAGCCCCGTGACCGGGCTGCTGGGAGACGCTGATGTCTTTGACGATGTTCTGGCTGCAGTGCGGCGCGTGCGGCGGCGACAGCATGGCCCTGCTCGACACTGAGTCGCCCGACCTGGCCGGGCTGCTGGCGGCCCTCGACATCGAGCTGCTCTGGCATCCGTCGTTCTCGAATGGCGGTCCATACGAGTATGAGGACCTGGTGGCGCGGCTGCTGGCCGGCGAACAGCCGCTGGACATTCTTTGCCTGGAAGGTTCGATCATTCGCGGGCCGGCCGGGACCGGTCTGTACGATGCTGTGAATGGCCGGCCGAAGAAGAACCTGGTGGCCGGGCTGGCTCAGCAGGCGCGTTTCGTTCTGGCGGTTGGCACGTGCGCCAGCTTCGGCGGCGTCGGTGCTGACGGCGAGATCGAAGCCTGTGGAGCCCAGTTTGCCAAGTGGGAGCCGGGTGGGTTCCTGGGGTCCGACTTCGTTGCCCGCGGTGGGTTGCCCGTGATCAACCTGCCCGGCTGTCCCTGCCATGACGCGGTCGTGGCCGGCACGCTGACGGCCCTGGCGACGGGTACGCACCTGCCGCTGGGGCAGTTCAACGTGCCGGAGGATTGGTACAGCATGTTGGTACACCAGGGCTGCACGCGCAATGAGTATCATGAGTACCGCGTCGAAGAGCAGGACTTTGGTCGGGCAGGCTGCCTGTTCTTCCACCTGGGTTGTCACGGGCCGCTGGCCCACGGGCCCTGCAACAAGCTGTTGTGGAACCGCCGCAGCTCGAAGACGCGCGTCGGCGTGCCCTGCTTCGGTTGTACGCGACCTGATTTCCCGCAGGCGCGGCCCTTCTTCCACACTGACAACATCGAGGGTATTCCGCGTGAGTTGCCGGAGGGTGTCGACCGTGCCCACTACCTGGCCTACAAGGGCATGGCGGCGGCCTCGGCGCCCCAGCGGCTGACGGCCAGGAAGACACGAGTCTGATTGCGAGGTATCGCCGTGCCTGAGACGACCATTCTGGAAACAGCCGCGCCACGCTCCGTGCGGACCGTCGTGGACGTGCCGCTCAACCGCGTGGAGGGCGACCTTGAGATTCGCGTCGAACTGGCGGACGGGTACGTGGTGGACGCCTGGAGCGCCGGTACGCTGTACCGCGGCTTTGAGAACATCATGGTCGGCCGGGCCGCCTTGGACGGGTTGGTGATAACGCCGCGGATCTGCGGCATCTGCAGCACGGCGCACCTGACCGCCGCCGCCAAGGCGCTTGACGCGATTACGGGCGTAACGCCGCCGCCCGACGCCGTCCGCATTCGCAACATCGCCCTGCTGGTTGAGCAGATGCAGAGCGATGCTCGCCAGGCCGTGCTGATGTTCATGGCGGACTTCGCCAATCCGGCGCATCGGGACCAGCCGCTGTATGAGGAGGCCGTGCGGCGCTACGAGCCGCTGCGGGGCAGTACGGCCATCGCGACCATCGCCCAGACCAGGCGCGTGCTGGAAATCGTGGCGATTCTGGGTGGTCAGTGGCCGCACTCCTCGTACATGGTGCCGGGCGGCGTGGTGAGTCTGCCGGGCGCCGCCGACCTGCTGCAGTGCCGGCACCTGTTGGCCGGCTTTTGGCAATGGTACGAACGAGAGATCCTGGGCTGTGGTCTGGGGCGCTGGCTGGAAGTCCGCAGCCGCGCGGACCTGGATGTCTGGCTGGATGAATGCCCGGCCCAGCGTGACAGTGCCGTCGGCTTCCTCGTGCGATTCGGGCGGCAGATCGGCCTGGAGCAAGTCGGTGTCGGGCATGATCGCTACCTGAGTGTCGGAGGCTGCGAGCTGCCGGCCGGCTCAGCGGTGCGGCCCTGGAGGGGCAGCGGAACGCAGCTCGTGCCGGCCGGCTTCGCCGAGGGCCCGCGCGTGCGGCCGTTTGTGCCGGAGAGGATCGCGGAACACGTCGCCTGCTCCTGGTGCGGTGACTACGCGGGCGGGCGGCACCCGTTTGACGGCGCTACCGAGCCATACGCCACGGGCGGCGAGGGCGGGAAGTACTCTTGGGCCAAGGCCCCGCGCTACGACGGACAGCCGGCGGAGACGGGCCCGTTGGCAGAGATGGTTGTGGCCGGCCAGCCACTTTTCGTTGACCTGCTGAGCGGCGGGGGGCCCAACGCGTTGGTACGTCAGTTGGCGCGCCTGGTGCGACCGGCGTTCGCGTACTCCGCGATCGAGCAGTGGCTGAAGGAAACGCAGCCGGGCGGGGAGTTCTACCGCTTTGCGCCGCGCCCTGTTGAGGGGCAGGGGGTCGGCCTGACGCAGGCAGCCCGCGGCGCGTTGGGGCACTGGGTGAAGATCGTGGACGGCCGCATCCAACACTACCAGATCATCACGCCGACGGCCTGGAATGGTTCGCCTAGAGACTCGGGCGGCGTGCGCGGCCCGTGGGAAGAGGCCTTGATCGGGACGCCGGTGCGGGATCCGGCCAACCCGGTGGAGGTGGGGCACGTGGTGCGCTCGTTTGACCCCTGCCTGGTGTGTGCGGTGCACGCGGTGCGCGCTGGGCGGACCGTAGTGCGCAAGACGCTATGAGGCACGTGACTGCATGACGGTCAGGGCGGAAGGATTGTCGGCGTGTGTGCAGCGCTGCCACGGGGCGGACGACGCCGCGGCGGGGCGTTCGGCGGCCGACCTGGCGCGTGAGAACGCCATGTTGCGCGAAGAGGTGCGGGTGGCGCGGCGCGCGTCCGACATCACCGCGCAGTTGGTCGTTGAGCAGTTCGTGAAGATCGAAGAAATCCTCATACGGCTCGAGCAGCAGGCCCAGAGCGAGCAGGAGCTGGGTTGCCGGCTGGCCGAGAAGCTGCGCGAATCGGAGGTGCGCGAGCGTGAGTTGGCCCGTGACCGCGAACGGCTCGAGCAGATGCAGGCGGTCGCCATCAACATGATGGAGGACATTAGCGCGGCCCGCGTGGCGGCGGAGGCGGCCGCCCGGGCCAAGACCGAGTTCCTGGCCAACATGAGCCACGAGATCCGCACGCCCATGACCGCCATCCTCGGCTACGTTGAGCTCCTCGCCGAGAGCTGCCCGAGCACGTGCCCATACGGCACGGGTGAGCGGCGCGAGCACCTGGCGACGATCGCGCGCAACGCCGATCATCTGCTGGACATCATCAACGGCATTCTCGATTTGTCGAAGATCGAGGCCGGGCGGCTCGAGCTGGAGCAGACCGTCTTTGCGCCGCTGCAACTGGTCGACGACGTTCAGGCCCTGATGCGCCTGCGCGCGGCGCAGGCCGGCCTGGAGTTTCAGGTCGAGTTTGGCGGCGCGGTGCCGGTGGCCATTACCAGCGACGCCATGCGCGTCAAGCAGGTGCTGATCAACCTGGTCGGCAACGCCATCAAGTTCACGAGCTCCGGCAGCGTGCGGCTGATTGTCCGTTACCTCGCGCCGGGCGCCCCAGACGCGGGCGACCTGGCCGAGCCGGTGCTGCGCTTCGACGTCGTTGACACCGGCCTGGGGATGACAGATGAACAGATGGCGCGGCTCTTTCAGCCCTTCTCTCAGGCCGATTCCTCGACGACGCGACGGTTCGGCGGTACCGGCCTGGGCCTGGCCATCAGCAAGCGGCTGGCGAAGCTGCTGGGCGGCGACATTGCCGTGGAGAGCGCGCCGGGGCGCGGCACGACGTTTGCGTTCACTATTCCGGCTGTTTCGGCTGCCGGCGCGGCACTCGTGACGGCGCCGCCGCCGTCCGCGCTGCCGCCGGAGGAGGCGGCGCGGGGGGATGGCGACGAACCCAGCCTGCGCGACTGCCGGGTCCTGCTGGTTGAGGATGGCCCGGACAACCAGCGGCTGGTTTCGGCGGTGTTGGGCAAAGCCGGCGCGATCGTGGAGCTGGCCGAGAACGGTCAGGCGGCCGTCGAGATGGCGTTGTCGGCCCGCGACGCCGGGCGTCCCTTCGACGTCATCCTGATGGACATGCAGATGCCGGTTCTGGACGGCTACGAGGCCACGCGCCGGCTGCGGCAGGCGGGCTTCACGACTCCCGTCATCGCCCTAACGGCGCACGCGATGGAGCGCGACCGCGAGCGGTGTCTGGCGGCCGGGTGCGACGATTACGCCACCAAGCCGATCAGCCGCCTGGTGCTGCTTCAGACGATCGCCCGGCGCCTGGCCGCGCTGACGCAAAGCTCTGTTGGACAATAGTTTGCGCGCGGCGTCTTGCGGTTGCGCGGTGCAGCAGGCACGTCGGCCGCGCGGCCGCCGGCGCCGCCGGGCCGCTTTGGGCCCGTGACGGTGGGCTGGTAGCCGAGATAGTTTTGGGGATCCATCCGCCGAGCAGTATACTCGGATTCGGGTCGCGTCAGGACGACGTTGGCGGCGGGGACCTGTGTACGTGCGGATTCCTTTCAGGAGGACTCAAGGTGAAAGAGCACAGTGTGCTTGTTGCCGTCGCGTTGTTCCTATTGCTTCCGGGAGCCGCCCAGGGCTACGGGCCGGGCGATCTGAATTGCGACGGCCTGGTGAATGCGTTCGACATTGATCCGTTCGTGCTGGCCTTGACCGACGCCGCAGCATACGCGCTGGCGTATCCGGACTGCGATTACATGCTGGCCGACATCAACGGCGACGGCTTGGTCAATGCGTTCGATATCGACCCCTTCGTGCAGGTGCTGACTGGTGGCGGTGGGGGGGAGCCCATCGCGGCGCAGCTCGCCGGCAATTCGCTGGCGGGTTACCCGTACTTCGAGTTTGTGCGGGCCTTTCACGAGAACGGCGCGGTCGAAGTCGCCGTTGACCCGACCCGCTATCCGGACACTCTCGGCGGCACGGCCGACCTGTACATCACGACCGCGAAGACCGCCGACGGGTGGTCCGTGGACCCCATGCTGGCGGATGTCCGCCCGGCCGGGCCGGACACCGTCACGATCACCGGCAGCACCATCCAGGAGAATACGTTCCTGGTGTCCGCGGGCGATCTCAGCGGCGACGCCGGCAGCGGCCTGGGCGTCGGCTATGACGTCGTGCTCGACTTCAACCAGAACGGCGTGCTGGACGGCGGCGACTACATCGACGGCTACGGCAAAGACGCCGGCTTCTACGTGGTTCGCGACACGAGCCAGACTGGTCCGCTGGCGGTGAGCACCGCCGTGTACAGCGGCGGCACCTGGCTTGGGCAGAAGACCTATTACCCCACCAACATCGCCGCGATGGGCCAGTTGCCGCTGGTTGTGGTCAGCCACGGCAACGGGCACTTCTACCAGTGGTACGACCATATCGGCTATCACTTGGCTTCGTATGGCTGCATTGTCATGAGCCATACCAATGAGACCGGTCCGGGCGTCGAAACCGCCTCGACCACGACGCTTACGAATACGGACTACATCCTGGCCAACCAGGCTGTGATCGCCGGCGGCGCCCTGAACGGCCATATCGACTCCAGCCGCATCGTGTGGATCGGCCACAGCCGCGGCGGCGAAGGCGTGGTGCGCGCCTACACGCGTCTGCGTGCCGGCAGCTACACGCCGGTCCACTACGGCGCCGCGGACGTCGTGCTGGTGAGCAGCATGGCGCCGGTCACGCACATCTCGCCGGCGGCTGCTTCAACGCCGCTTGACGTCAGCTACCACATGTTCATCGCGGGCGCCGACTCGGACGTGACCGGCTCGGCCGGCTCCAGCAACTCCAAGCCTCTGGCGTTCTATGAGCGTGCCTACGGCAACAAGCAGCTTGTGTACCTGCACGGTTGCGGGCATGCCTGGCTCCACGCCGGGCCGGAGTCGCCGTCCTGGGCCGACGGCCCGGACCTGATCGGCCAGGCTGCTGCGCACAAGGTCGTCAAGGGCTACTACCTGCCGCTGGTGAAGCTGTATACCGAGAACAACCTGGTCGGGCGCGACTTCTTTGCGCGGCTCAACGACCATTTCCGGCCAGCCGGTATCCCCGAGAATGTCGTCCTGTCCAATTACTACCGCGAGGCCGAAGCCACGATCAACTTCGTCGTGGACGACTACCAGACCCAGACCGGCACCGGTACCAGCAGCTCGGGCGGGGCGGTCTCCTACACGGTCGCCAACCTCAACGAGGTGTTGATGTCGGACCTGGACGGGTCGTTCGCCTGGACCGGCTCGCAGCCGTCCAACGGCATGACCATGTACCGCTACAGCGACGATGATCCTCATTGCGTCGTCTTCGACTGGTCGGTGGGCTCATCGACCTATTACGAGTTGGCGGTGGTGCCGGCCGCACGCGACTTCACGGCGCAGACGTTTCTATCGTTCCGCGCGTGCCAGGGCACGCGGCATCCGCGCACCGACGCCCTCAACGGCCCGCTCAGCTTCACCGTCACGCTGCGCGACGGCCTGGACGCCACCAGTTCAATCGACTTCGGCCACATGGGCCACATCACCCGCACGTACCTGCGCGAAGGCGGCTGGGCCAACGAGTTCAACACCGTCCGCATTCGGCTGACCGATTTCCTGGCCAACGGCAGCGGGCTTGATCTGACCGACATTGCGGCGATCCGTTTCGAGTTCGGCAGTGCCTTCGGGTCGCCGCAGGGCCGCATCGGCCTCGACGACATCGACCTGACGAGCGACCTGCCGCCCATGTTCGAGCCGCTCTCCATCGCGCTGTTCGGAGAGGCCCCCGAGTTTGTTCCGGTGGGCGTGCCGGTGGTTCTGGATGTTGAGATCGACGAGGGCAGCGATTTGCTGGTGCCCGGTTCGGCGCAGATGTTCTACCGTTATGACGGCGGGACCTGGCTGAGCGCGCCCTTGACGCTGGTGGGCGGCACGATTTATCGCGGCACCCTCCCGGCGCCGGACTGCGGCGACGTGCTGGAGTATTACTTCAGCGCCGCGGGCGATGCCACCGGCGTGGTCTATGCGCCGCTCGCGGGGGCCGCGGCCCCGTTCGTGTCCTTCGTGGGCACTTACCACAGCATCTTCGCGGACGACTTCGAGACCGACCAGGGCTGGACGGTCTGGAACGATCCGTCGCTGACCGGCGGTGACTGGGAGCGCGGCGTGCCGGTCAACTGCAACCGCGGCGATCCGCCGGCGGACTACGACGGCTCGGGCCAGTGCTTCCTGACCGAGAACAACCCGCTCAACTGCAACTCGGACATTGACTGGGGTCCCACGCGGTTGTCTTCGCCGGTGTTCGACCTGAGCGGCACCATGGATCCGGTGCTCAGCTACGCGCGTTGGTTCACCTGTGACGATGCGGGCACGTCCGAGGAGGACTTCCTGGTTGTCGAGGTTTCGAATGACGGCGGCGCCACCTGGACGCTGCTCGAGCAGGTTGAGCACACGGACGGCTGGGTGGTGCGGTCGTTCAACCTGTTGGACTACGTGACGCCGACGGCCGAGATGGTGATTCGCATCACCGCCGACGATACGCCGAACAACTCGATTAGCGAGGCGGCGCTTGACGCGGTGCGGGTCTTTGACGTGACCTGTCCGTAGGCGGGCAATGAGCCGGCGTTAGGCAGTCCTATAACGCGCCGGCCGGGTCACGGGTGCGTCCCGGCCGGCGGTCTGCCAAGCGCGTGGCCGTCAGTCGGGCACCTGCTCGGCGCGGGTGCGCGCGGCTGCGTGCTATGCCGAATCGCTCGGCGGTAGTTCGGTCGTTGGGGCCTTGCGGAATTGGAGGGTGGTCGATCCGGTAACTGCGGATCTTGTGCGTAAGTATGAGGTTACGAAGCGGTTGATGGCATTTGCGTCTTCGGAGTAGAGCGTGACGGCGACGTCCCAGCGTCCGCCGCCAAGCAGGATCGAGCAGCCGCCGGAGGAGATTCGCTTGCTGAACTGGTTCTTACTGGTGAAGACGCGGTCGATAGTTCGGCAGAGCTCGATTTGGTAGTCGAGGGCGTCCTCGGCGGGTATTAGTTGGTCCTTGTCGAGTGTTTGTGCGCGGACGTATTCGGGGGCGGTGGTCGAGAGTAGGACGATGAACTGGTGGCCGCGCATTTTGTCGTCGTTGAGTTCGAAACGTTCGCGCAGGAGGTTTTCGTTCTTGGCCTTCTGGATTCTTTTGACGAGAGTGGAGTAGGGGACGGGTGCGTTTGGGTCGTCTGACAGCAGGTCCTGGAGCTGTTTTCTGGTGATAGAGGGGTTTTGGCGGATGGCGGAGAAGATTCTGTTGTCGAGGTCGGTTGTTTTGCCCATCAGGACCACCTCCGGGGAATTGCAGCCACTAGCGGCTCAGCCCGAGCGCGACAAATCGGGCTGGTTGGAGCCATTTTGCGAGGGCACATTGTACCAAGGCGGGGGACGAGTGCAACATGTGACCGTGCAGGAGAATTCATATAGCTCATGTTTGCCGGTCCCGGCTGGAGCGCGTGATGGTCGTTTGGGTCGTGTAGGCGTGGTGGTGGTGGGATTCCTGGCGTGGCTGTGTGAGTGGGCAAGCGTTGGGGTTGGCGGTTGGGTTTCGGCTTCTGTGCTATTATAGGACTTTATGTTCTTGGTGGTTGATTAGCCCGATAAAGCGGATAGAGATAAAGTCTTTTATGTCCGTCTGTTATGTGTTACTATGCGCTGTTATGTTTTGGTGTTGCAGGGAGATATTCGTCCAGTTACAATGCTAACTGGATCAAGAGGCTGCATGTGGTATAAGTATCGGACGGGGCTAGTTTGTGTGCGAGCCGACCCGCGCGCTGGTTTCGATGGGCAGACGGATGGCGGTCCAATCAGGCTTGTGTGCGGGGGGCAGGTGCGATTTACAGTTCCAAGTTACCTTTAACACGAGGAGGGCATCCCTTGAGAACCCATGGATGTACGGTTATTGCCGCTATGCTGCTCTTATGTGGAGCAGTCAGTAGCGCAGCGCTGGCAGACGGCGGGGGGGTCAGGGCCGACATGCTCAGCGCGGAGTTTGTTGGCCTGGAGAGTGCATTTGAGTCGCGTGCCACGTGCACGATCGACAACATGCAGGGCAGTATCGCGGCGGGGTACCTGGGCTGGCCCACGCCGGGCGGGATGGCGGTTTACTTTGACCCGGAAGGCACGGGCGGCCCGGGCGATCCGGGGTGTGGATCGCTGCCGTACTCGTACATGATTGAGAGCGTGTTTTTTGAGCTCGCGGATGCGTCGATGTTCACGGGCGGCTCTCCGGGGCATGGCACGCTGACGTTCAGCGTGCGGATCCTGTGTCCGAATGAGGACGGCGAACCGTGCTCCTTGCCTGGCAGCACGATTTTCACGTCGGACACGCTGACGATGACGGTGCCTCCGGAGGGCTCGCTGCGTCCGTTTACGGTGCCGGTGAACACGTGCGTGGACGGCCCGTTCTTCGTGTTCGTGCGGTATCACAGTTGGACCGGTTCAGGGACCCTGGTGCCGAGCATTTTGTGGGATGGCGTGGCGCGGCCCGCCTGCCGCCAGTACCTTACTACTGATGGCGGTGTCAGTTGGGTGGACCACGAGGATTACTTCACTGAAGGCACGACCGGCTGGGCGTACATCTCCGTGACCGGCAACACGCAGGACCCGTGTGGTCCGAGCGGTAACTGCGGCGGGCCGCCGCCGATCGGCGCCTGCTGCCTGCCGGACGGCAGTTGCGTGGACGATTTGACGCCGGCGGAGTGCGATGCGTTGGACGGCGAGTTTCAGGGTGGCGACACCGAGTGTGCCACCGTCGATTGCCCGCAGCCGCCTGAAGGCGCGTGCTGTTCGCCGGAGGGCGTGTGCACGATTGAGAATGAGTACACTTGCGTGGGCGAGTGGCTGGGCGCCGGGACCGAATGCGGCGGCGACTGTGACAATGACGGCATTAACGACACCTGTGCAATCGCCTTCGGTTTGTCCGAGGACTGCAACGGGAACGGCATCCCCGATGAGTGCGACATCGCGTCCGGCTACAGCCAGGATCTGAACGGCAACGGGATTCCGGACGAGTGCGAGTACTGGGGCATTGGCGATCTGAACTGCGACGGCCTGGTCAACGCGTTTGACATTGACCCGTTCGTGTTGGCGTTGACCGATCCGGTGGCCTACGCCGAGGCTTACCCCTGGTGCGACTACATGCTGGCGGACATCAACCGTGACGGCCTGGTCAATGCGTTCGACATTGACCCGTTCGTGCAGTTGCTGACGGGCGGCCCGCCGGTGATCACGCCGACGCAACTGGCCGGCAATGCGCTTTCGCAGTACCCGTACTTCGAGTACGTGAAGGCGTTCCATCCCGGTCAGGGCGTGGAGGTCGCGATCGATCCGACGCGCTTCCCCGGCATCGCCAACAAGACTGCTGACATCTTCGTCGTCGAGGCGAAGACGGCGGCCGAGTGGGAAGCCGATCCGGATTTGGACGGTTGCTCGATCACGGTCACTTTCGGGGCGACCACAATTCAGGAGAACACGTTCTCGATTACGCCGCCCTGCGCGTTGGATACGACCGTCTATGACCCGTGCACCGGTGCCAACACCGGCCTGGGCAAGGGCTACGACGTGGTCATCGACATGAACCGGAACGGCGTGCTGGACGGCGGCGATTATATCGACGGCTTGGGCCGCGAGGCCGGCCTGTACGCGGTGCAAGACACGTCCCTGCCGGGACCGCTGGCGGTCACGATGATTGGCAGCTACAGCGTTGGGGCCATCTACGGCATCCCCGGTAGCATGACCAACGAGCGCCTGTATTTCCCGACGAACATCGCGAGCATGTGTCCGCTGCCGATAGTGATCATTGGCCACGGCAACGGCCACGATTATCGCTGGTACGACCACATCGGGAACCACATGGCGTCGTACGGCTACATCGTGATGTCCCACAACAACTACACTGGTCCCGGCATTGACTCGGCTTCGCTGACGACGCTGGGGCACACTGATGCGTTCATCAGCCTGGGTCAGTCCGGCAGCATCCCCGGCGCTGCGGCGCTGGCGGGCAAGCTGGACACCAGCCGCATCATCTGGATTGGGCACAGCCGTGGTGCCGAAGGTGTGGCGATGGCTTACCACCGCCTGGCCTATGGGACCGGGACGTGCTCCTACAGCCCGGATCCCAACAACAACTGGGATGAGAACAGCATCGTCATGGTCAGCAGCATGTGCCCGACCGACTTCTACGGCGCCGCGTACACGTCGTATGCCAGTTGCCCGAGCAATCCGGGCGCCGCGAATTACGTCCTGTGGACCGGGTCGGCCGACTCGGACGTGAGTGGTGACCCGAGCAACGACGTGACGCAGACGTTCCACCTGCACGACCGGGCCACCGCGTTCCGGAACTCGATTGTGCTGCAGGGCGTTGGCCACGCCTGGTTCCACGCCGGCGGGGGCAGCTCCTGGGCGACCGGCCCGTGCCTGATCGGTCAGGAGCTTACGCACAAGATCGAGCTGGGCTTGTACCTGCCGCTGATGAAGTTCTATGCCGAGGGTAACGTCCCGGCGACTGACTACTTCTGGCGGCAGTACGAGGTCTTCCGGCCGCCGAGTGTCGGCACCGGCGGATTCTGCTCGGCGAGCGGCGGCGACTCGGTCGTGGTCAACATGACCTACCGCAACGGTGCTGAAGCCGGCAACTTCGTCATCGACGATTACCAGAGTGAGTTGTCGGCGGACGTCAGCAGCTCGGGCATGCCGGTGACTTACACCGTCCAGAACCTGCATGAGGGTCGCCTGGACGACAACAACACCAGCTTCACCTGGATGACGAGCGACCCGATGAACGGCTTCACCTATGCGGCGACCGCCATCCCGGACAACACGCGCGGCGTGGTGTTCGACTGGAACGGCGCCGACCGCTACTACGAGTGGAGCATGGCCCCCGGCGCGCCGGACTTCAACGACTACGCGTATCTGTCGTTCCGGGCCGGCCAGGCCACACGGCACCCGTATACGATCGCCGTGCTGGGCGACCTGACCTTCTCGGTCACGCTGCGCGACACGGCCGGCAATACCAGCTCCATCAACATCGGCGCCTACGGCGGCGGTGTGGAAGAACCGTACCAGCGCACCGGCGCCGGCACGGGCACCGGCTGGGGCGTCGAGTTCGAGACGATCCGTGTTCGTCTGACCGACTTCCTGACCAATGGGGCCGTGCTCGATCTGTCCAGTATCGAGGCCGTTCGCCTCAACTTCGGCCCGAGCTGGGGCTCGAACGAGGGACGCCTCGGCGTTGAAGGTGCCTATCTGACCAACGACCACCCGGCGTTCTTCACGCCGCTGGCAATGACGGTCATCACGCAGGTGCCGGAGTTCCTGCCGCCTGGCCAGCCGATCGTTATCGACGCGGAGATCTACCTCGGCGACGACTCGATTGTGGAGGGTTCGGCGCTGGCATATTACCGCTTTGACGGCGGCGCGTATCAGACCGTGCCGATGCAGAACGTTTCCGGTGACCTGTGGCGCGCCACGCTGCCGGCCCCGGCCTGCGGCGACGTGCCGGAGTTCTACGTGGGCGTGGAAGGTGAAGTGGCCGGGCAACTGTACGTTCCGTACGACGCACCGGCGACGGTCTTCTCGGCCTTGGTCGGCACCTACGTGTTGGTCTTCGAGGACGACTTCGAGACCGACAAGGGCTGGACCGTCTGGAACGATCCCAGCCTGACCGACGGCGAATGGGAGCGGGTTGTTCCGCGCGTGCCCTATTGCTTCGGCGAGCCGGACGGTGACTACGACGGCTCCGGTCGCGCCTACGTGACCGACAATGCCTGGTGTGCCGACCTTGATTGGGGTCCGACGCGGCTGATCTCGCCGGTCATGGACCTTAGCGGTGCGCAGGATCCGGTCATGGAGTTCGCGGCCTGGTGGGCCAACGACAACCAGGACGGCGATCCGTACGACATCGAGCTGTCCAACGACGGCGGGGCCACGTGGGTCCTGGTCGAGAGGATTGCCAACGTGCCGCCGGGCTGGATGCCGAAGTCGTACTACATTGGTGATTACATCGCTTTGACTTCCCAGGTGCAGTTGCGCATCAGCGTCGAGGACGTGCCGAACAACTCCCGCACCGAGGGTGGGTTTGACGCGCTGCACGTCTTTGACGTGACGTGTCCGTAGTCCCGGAACACCTGGTTGAGCGAGAGTTATCGGAAGACGCTGAGAACCTCTTGATGTTGAAAGGACCCTTACCTATGAAAGCGATAAGCGTTTGCTTGTGCATGTTGGCGGCAATGACGGCGGTCGCGGACGTTCCGCCGCCGATCCCGGCGACTCCCGCCGCGGTCGACGACATCGTCTACGTTCGTCCGTTCACCGTTGACGAGAGCTTCAAGTTCTTCTGGTGTGCGGAGCGGCCCACGGTTCAGTCCGGCACCTTGCTGGTGCTGAAGGTCAATAAGGACCTCGTAATCCCGCGCCAGGTCGCGGAGCCGGTCCTGTACGTGGGCAACCGTTCTGCGGAGCGGATCAACCGCGGCGATGAGTCCGGCTACGTCATTGCGATCGTGCCGGGTGATGTGAATCTGGCCGAGGCGCCGATTTGGTTCGGCACGCCGGATTTGCCCGAGCGCGTTGACGCGGCGACTGTTAAGGCAGAGCGGGCCAAGGCCGATAAGGCTGGTATCCGGCCCTTCTCGGCCGAGAAGATCAAGGCCGCTCAGGCTAACGGTGGCGCGCGGCTGAACGCGCCGGACATGTCAGCCATGCTGCGCGACGAGATTTCGTTGCTCATCGAGCGTTACTCGCCGCAGGAGCAGGCGTTGGCCGACTCGTTCCGCGTTCCCGTAGTGAGGTTGAAGACGGCGCCGTCGGCTGAGCGATAGGTGCTGCGGCGGCGTTCTGTAACTAAGGGTATTCGCGGCCGGGGCGCGTAAATCGCGTCCCGGCCGCATCTTGCGAAACTTCTGACCCAAAGGGCTCGGGAAGATGCGCGATAATAACGTCCGATATATTCCCGCCGCCCGCGACTTTGACTTGCTCTATCGATTCATGGAAGTGTGTTTGCCTCGTCATGCAAGGGTTCGTCGGGTCTCTTATTCGCCCGGGGTAGGTTGCAGAAAGAGTGGGACCTGCCCTGGGTGGTATTGACTTGCCGAATCGGATCTGGGTACAATGCGGCTTGGCCTTGGTACCTAGAGAGTGGGATTGGGTACGGGCACTTGCACGATCTGGAGCGAATCATTTTAGTCTTGGTCAAAGAGCAGTTGTTGTCCCTCGCGGCGTGACTAACCCAAAGCGAGCGGCAACTTTGACACACTGTCGATGCACGGTGTCTTGGACGGGAAAGATGATGGCATCGGGGCAACCGCTTGTTAACTCTCTCACACACAGACTGGCGGTCTGTTTCCGCTTTCCGTGCACCAGCATCGACGCCTTTCTTCGTCGGCCGTTCAGGCGGGTGCACCGCACCTGTGTGGGCGGCTCGGTGGCACGCGGCATGCGGCAGCCTGTATTCACGTCGGCTGACCGCATGCGGGACTGACTTTGGTTGTTTTTACATGGAGGCGACAGAATGATTTACAGAAGATGGGCCTGTGTAGCAGGAGCCGTGCTCCTGTGTTCCAGTGTCCTGCTGGCAGGCGTAACGGCGCTGAACCCGTCGGCCGACAAGGCCGTCGATGCTCCGAAGGCCACGAGCCTTCTGGGCGCACAGCCGATGAACCTGGCGGACACCGGCACGCAGGCGGCCGGGCCGAATGCGGCCCCGGCGGCTGTCGAGTCGGAGGCCCTTGCGGGGCCTAACGCTGCGATGCCGGCCGCGACCAAGGCCGAAGTCGCGGAATTCAAGGCAGAAGGTCCCAATGCCGGCCCGGCTGCGGCGCCGGTCAAGCCCGAGAAAGAAGTTAGCGGGCCGATGACCTTCCAGCCGGTCAAGCAGAGCCGGATGGGCCGGGACTATTGCGAGATCTGCTACACGAACCTGACAGACGACTGGATCACGCACGTGATCTTCGCCGGGATCGACAACGAGACGGGTCAGGAAGGATACTGTAGCTACGGCGACTACACGGATCTCGTCGCCAACGTGGCCCCGGGTGTGACTTACCCGCTGACGGTAAGCTTCTACTCGCAAGGCACCTGGACCGAATGTGTCACCGTCTGGATCGACTGGGACCAGGACCAGGTCTTCGAGGTCGAGGAGAAGTACGACCTCGGTTGTGGCATTGACGCGACGCTGACGCTGGACATCACGGTTCCGCCGACTGCGATCCCGGGCATGACGCGCATGCGCGTCGTCGAGCGGTACAGCATCGCTGAGACGGATCCCTGTGTCAGCACCACCTACGGCGAGGCCGAGGATTACAGCGTGTTCGTGGCCGGCGATGATGTTAGCGGCGCCTGCTGCGACATCTACACCGGTGCATGTGAGAATGACGTCGACGTCATGGATTGCCTCCCGCCGCTGCAGTTCCACTTCCAGGGAGACTGCGACGAGCTGAGCCCGCCGTGTGGCAACCCCGGTTGCTGCTGCGACGATGGCGCGGCCGAGGCGTTCGAGGAGTTCCAGGTTAACTGCACCGGCCGCTTCGTGCTCGGTGCGACGGGTGAGAACTGCACGATCGACGCCTTCACTCCCCCGTGTGGCGAGTGGATACCGGTTGGCGTGCTGTATTGCCCGAGCCAGCCTGACAACCCGACGTTCCGCAACGCGGTGGCCGCGCTGACCGGCGCGCCTTGCGATTACTTCGACGCGCGCGTGGGCACGCCTTCGCTGGATATGCTGGTGGAGTACGCCTGCGTTACGACGTGGGTGAACTACGCCTATTCCGACAAGGATGCCATGGGCAACGTCCTGGCCGACTATGTCGACATGGGCGGCAAGGTTGTCCTGGGTCAGTGGTGCCTGCCGACGGCCGGCAACTACCTGGGCGGCCGCATCATGGACATGTCCGAAGAGTACTGCCCGGTCACCGGGACCAGCCAAAGCAGTGCGTCGTACAACGGTGACGGCATTGGCTGCGAGTTCGTGGGCGTCACGGCGCTGCAGTCGCAGTACGTCGATTTGGCCACGCTGCGTACCGGCCCGTTCTGGGGCAGCGGTACTTTCAGCCACGGCGGAGTGACTGGCGCCTGGCGGCTGGACAAGGGCGTGACGTACGCCGCCGGCTTCGCGGGCGGCGAGTCGTTCAGCTCCGGCGATTGGGTGCAGTTCCTGGTCAACCTGTGCCAGTGCACGGGCGAGCCGATGTTCGGCGCCTGCTGTGACCCGTACACGGGTGACTGCGCCGACGACATCGAGTTGATGGACTGTCTCCCGCCGCTCCAGTTCTTCTGGAATGAGGAATGCGGCGAGCTCAATCCGCCGTGCGGCAACCCCGGTTGCTGCTGCGTGGACTTCTCCAGCGAGATTCCGTTTGAGACGCTGGCGATTTACTGCAACGGTCGGCACCTCTCCGGCGTGGTCGGCGAGGATTGCGTGACCGACGCCTTCGTTCCGCCCTGCGGCGAATACCTGGTTTGCGAGCACACCGTCCGGATGTGGGACGACTATGGCGACAGCTGGAACGGTGGCTACATTGATATCTATGTTGACGGGTCGCTCGAGGCCGCCGGCGTGACGCTGGCGAGCGGTGCCGGGCCTGAGGACTTCGTGTTCGAGGCCGCGACCGGTGCCGAGATCACCACGGTCTGGACGGCTGGTGGCTGGCCGTACGAGTGCTCATACTGCATCTATGCCGTGACCGGCGCTGAACTGGGCTGCGACGGCCTGGGCGGTGTCGATCCGGTCGGCATCACGGTCTACGGCTACTGTGGTGAGCCTGGTGCTTGCTGCAACCCGTACACGGGCGAGTGTGTTGACGACGTGGTCTGGCAGGAGTGCCCGGCCCCGCTGCAGCACTTCGGTGCCGAACAGTGCGCCGAGCTGAACCCGTCGTGCGGCGATCCGGGTGCCTGCTGCGACGATGCGACCGAGACCTGTGAGGATCCCGTGTTCCGGCTGCTGTGCGCGGCTCCGGCCCGCTTTGCGTCCGGGGCGGCCTGCGATCCGGATCCGTTTACGCCGGATTGCGGCGACTGGGTCCCCACCGGCCTGTTGTACTGCCCGTCCGAGGGTGACAACGCCGGCTTCCGTGCCGCCGTGGCCGCCATCATTGGTGGCGACGTCGACTACTACGACGCGCGCACGGGCGTGCCGTCGATGGATCTTCTGATTCAGTACGAGGCCGCGCTGACCTGGGCCAACTACGCTTACGCTGACAACGTCGGCATGGGCAACCGCCTGGCCGAGTTCGCGGATGCGGGCGGCAAGGTCATTCTGGGTCAGTGGACCAAGCAGAGCGACCAGGGCAACTTCCTGGCCGGTCGGATCATGGAGGACTGCTGCCCGGTCCTGACGACCAGCACCAGCTTCGGCTCCGGCTCGTACGCCGGTGACGGCGTCCTGTGGCATAGCGGCGTGTCGTCCTACGACACCAGCTATCTGGACGTCATTCAGACGACGGCTGAGGGCGCCTTGATTGACGGCCACTTCAGCGGCGGTTCGCCGTCGGTTGTTGTGCTGTGCGCTGCTTGCGGCACGTGGTGGTGCGACCTGAACGGCGACATGGTCGTTGATTCGGCCGACCTGAACATGCTGTACATGGCGTTTGGCTCGCAGGTTGGTGATCCGGCCTGGCTGCCGGCGGCCGACTATGACGGCGACGGCGCCATCACGCTGGTTGACTGGCAGGCCTGGCGGCAGTGCTACATCGACTACCTCGACTGGGCGGAAGATCCCTCCCAGCCGATTCCGGTCGGTGGTCCTGGCATGGTGTTCTACAGCGCCGGTAACACCGGTGGCTACCTGGGTGGCGGCGACTGGGCCAAGCTGACTGCCAACATGGTCCAGATTCCGTGCGAAGGCATGGGCGCCTGCTGCGACGTCACGACTGGCGAGTGCGTTGATGACGTTGACGTGATGGACTGCCTGGCCTTCCCGCTGCAGTTCCACTACCAGGGTCAGTGTGCCGAGCTCGATCCGCCGTGCGGCAACCCCGGTTGCTGCTGCGAGCAGCCCGAGCTTGGTGAGATCCAGGATCCGGTGTGGTCGCTGCAGGCTAACTGCGACGGCCGCTTCCTGCCGGGCGTCCTTGGTGAGGATTGCGTCGCCGAGGCGTTCACTCCGGACTGCGGTCTCTGGGAGCCGGTTGGCATCCTGTATGCTCCGTCCAACCCGGACAATGCGGCGTTCCGCGCCGAGATTGAGGCCCTGACCGGCTCGGCGTGCGACTACTACGACGCCCGCACCGGCACGCCTTCGCTTGCCATGTTGCAGGAGTACGAGTGCGTCATGACGTGGGTGAACTACGCCTACGCCGACAACGAGGCCATGGGCGATGTCCTGGCCGACTACGTCGACGCCGGCGGCCATGTCCTCCTGGGTCAGTGGTGCCTGCCGACGGCCGGCAACTTCCTGTCCGGCCGCATCATGACGGACGACTACTGCCCGACCACGGCGACCACTCAGACGAGTGCGTCGTACATGGGTGACGGCTTCGGCTGTGAGTTCTACGGCGTCACCACGCTTGATGCGAGCTACTGCGACCAGATGACGCTGCGGCCCGGCCCGACCTTCGGCGCCGGGACGTGGAGCACCGGCACGCTGGTTGCCGGCTGGCGTATGGACAAGTACGTGAAGTACGCGGCCGGTCACACCGGTGGCAGCTACAGCACCGGCGACTGGGCGCAGTTCACGGTTAACCTGTGCTCGTGCCCGCTCGAGGACGTGTATGGTGCCTGCTGTGACCCGTACACCGGCATCTGCACCGACGAAGTCGAGGTGCTGGAGTGCATGCCGCCGCTGCAGTTCACCTGGGAAACGGCCTGTGCGGCCTTGGTGCCGCCGTGCGGTGACCCCGGTGCCTGCTGCGACATCTACACCGGTGACTGTTGGGATCCGGTGCTTCGGTTGAACTGCGAGTACGGCCGCTTCGAGTCGGGCGGTCAGTGCGAAGAGCTCAGCCCGCCGTGCGGTACGCCGGGTTGCTGCTGTGAAGCCCCCGAGTCGGGCGAGATCACCGATCCGTACTGGTCGCTCCAGGCGAACTGCAACGGTCGCTTCCTGCCGGGCGTGCTCGGCGAGGATTGCGTCGCCGAAGCGTTCGTACCTGAGTGCGGCCTGTGGGAGTGCGAGGGTCTGCTGTACGCGCCGTCGGAGGCCGACAGCGCGACGTTCCGCAACGCCTTGGCGGCGCTGCTGGGCCAGCCGGTCGACTACTTCGACGCCCGCGTGGCCACGCCGACGCTGGAGCAGATCGAGGATTACTGCGCCGTCCTGACGTGGGCCAACTACGCCTACGCCGACAATGTCGCCATGGGCGATGTCCTGGCGGACTTCGTGGACGCCAACGGCAAGGTGATTCTGGGTCAGTGGTGCCTGCCGACCGCGGGCAACTACCTGTCCGGCCGCATCATGACCGCGGCCTACTGCCCGGGTACCGCGTCTAGCTGGGCCAGCGGTAATTACCAGCTTGACGGTCAGGATTGCGTGCATCTGCTCGGGCCGGTCGGCGCTTACGGCGGTTCGTACAACGACGTCGTGACGCCCATCGCCGGCGCCATGTGGGACGGCACTGTGTCCCATGGTGGCAAGGCAGTGGTCTGGCGTCCTGATCGCCGCGTGTACTACAACTCCGGCAACACCGGTTTGCACTACACCAGCGGCGACTGGGTGCTGTTGACGTACAACATGATCATCTGCGGTGACCAGGAACTCCTGGGCGCCTGCTGTGACCCGTACACGGGCGCGTGCGAAGACGGAGTCGATTCCGCGGACTGCCAGGCGCCGCTGCAGTTCTTCTACCAGGAGCAGTGTGGCGAGCTCAGCCCGCCGTGCGGTAACCCTGGTTGCTGCTGCGACCGGCCGGAGTCTGGTGAGATCACTGATCCGCACTTCTCGTACGCGATCGAGTGCGAAGGTCGCTTCCTGCCGGGCGTGCTTGGCGATGATTGCGTCGCCGAGGCGTTCACGCCGGAGTGCGGCCTGTACCAGGCCTGCGAGCATTCCATCACCATGTGGGATGACTACGGCGACGGCTGGAACGACGGCTACATCGACGTGTACGTCGGCGGTGAGATGGTCCTGTCCGGCGTGACGATCGCCAGCGGCTCCGGCCCGGCCTACGCGTACTTCGAAGCCGGCCATGGCGAAGAGATCACGACGGTCTTCACCGCTGGCGGCTGGCCGTACGAGTGCTCGTACTGCATCTACGGCTACGATGGCAGCGAGCTGGGCTGTGACGGCCTGGGCGGGGTTGATCCCGTCGGCATCACGGTCTACGGCTCGTGCCAGGAGGCCGAGTGCGGTGACGGCATCTGCCAGTCCAGTGAGAACTGCGTGAGCTGCCCGGAGGACTGCGGCGAGTGCGAGTGCATCTCGCAGTTGCCGAATCAGTCCAACGGCATCTTCTCGGATGTGGATTGCGACTTCTGCTCTACCCCGGTCCAGATCCTGGCCGATCAGTTCATTATCTGGGAAGAGACGACGGTCGTTGGCGTGAATTGCTGGGGCGGCTACTACCCCACCGACGTCCCGACGGACGAGGACGCGTTCACGCTCATCTTCCGCAATGACTCCGGTGGCATGCCGGGCGCCGAGATCGCGAAGTTCGGTCCGCTGGCGGGAACCCGCTCGCAGACGGGCGTCGTGCTATTCGGCGTGCATGAGTACCTGCACGAGCTGCCAGTCGAGCTGGCGCTTGGTGCCGGCACCTACTGGATCGAGCTGTTCAACGACACTTCCGGAAGCGCGGAATCGTGGTTCTGGGAGGCCGGCGATCTCGATCCCGCCAACGGCATCATGGGTCAGGCGTTTACGTTTGACGCGTATCCGCTGGAGTCCTGGAGCTTCGACGGCGCCACGGACATGGCGTTCGAGCTGATTTGCGAGTAAGCGGAATTATCGGGTCGCACCGGCAGCCTACCGGCTGCCGGTGCCCGGCCCGGTGCTGATATTCCGTTCAGCATAG
>Ga0334889_1002186_pt1 | contig 22787 bp, 12 predicted proteins | sample GraSluR1_MG_2_FD_207222 | JGI IMG/M metagenome (GOLD analysis project Ga0334889, IMG submission 207222) | Sludge microbial communities from methane-producing bioreactor in Wageningen University, Netherlands - Granular Sludge_8_08-R1 | ecosystem: Engineered > Bioreactor > Anaerobic > Unclassified... | reverse complement strand
GGGGTAAGCGTCCAGGTCGCCGGCATGGAGCGCGGGGTAGTTGTCCAGGAAGGGATGATCAGCTTTGCGGGGACGGTGGGGGGCGGGAAGGGGTTCACGGCAGCATAGGGGTTGCGATAGACTTGCAGGATCAACCCGCCGATCACCAAAAGCAGGATCAGCAGAAAAAAGGAGAGGATGTCCCAAAATTTAATTTTCATAGATGGTTCCTGACGTATAACGGGGTTCCCGCACTGGTTTATCGGGGGGATGTTTTGCTGAAGCATTTCCCCGGGCTGTGAAGAGCAAAATCCATAATAAGCTTTGATGATAGTATAGCGGAGTTTAAAGCCATGTCAAGTAGCAACTGCGTATAGGTAACTTAGAGATACTTAACAACTACTGCGCATAGATGAAAACCACCCTGAAAATCAGGGTGGAGTTTAGTTGATTACGATGCAAGAATTGTTTAGGCATTTGCCAGATCGACAATTAAATATTCATTTTGTATTACTTCTGGGTCAAAACTCCCTATTTCTTTTTTGAAATCAAGAGTAATAACTTCGTGTATTTCGCATGGATTTGAAGGAGAAAATCCTGTTAATGTGATTTGAGGTTCTGGAATGTCAATATTAAATTTTAGTAAGTGTACAATGCAATCCAGCCGTACCTGACGCAATGCAGTAATGGCTTCTTCAGGTGTATCGCCTTGGGCTACACATCCGGAAAATTCTGGTGATATTGCAAAATATACAACATCACCAGATTCACATATTTCTTGTCATAAAAAATGTGAATAGCTTTTTTGTGCGTATTCCTGTGCATGTTCATGAATTGAGCGTTTCATGCTTCACCTGTTTCCTTAACATTATAGAGTATACAATATTTCAAGATTAGATCAACCATTCAATGGCGTTGTTTCTGCCTGCTATTGGATGGTATACTTTGGGCGGCTCAATTTATCGTTTTGTTGCGCCTATCATACGTATATGCAGTTCAAACACAAACTGCTGTGTTTATCAGGAAGATGATGACGGCTCAAAAATTTCCCCAGATTTTTATTCGTGTAGACTCCTCCATCCGGGATGCAATTGCCTGTATTGATGGCGGTGGAAAGGGTATTGCCCTGATCGTGGATTCGGAGCAGCGCCTGGTGGGCACCGTCTCGGATGGCGATGTGCGCCGCGCGATGCTGGCCGGTGAAAATCTGGACACGGGTGTGCAGGTGCTGCTGGATGCCAAACAGTCTGGCCCGTATGCCAAACCGATCACGGCTTCCATCCATACCCCGCCGGAAGAAGTTCTGGCCCTGATGCAGGAGTATGTCATCTCACAGGTGCCGCTGTTAGATGAAGAAGGCCGCGTGGTCGAGGTGGCCTTGATGGAGGAAATGCTTCCCCAGCAGCCAGCGCCGCTCCAGGCGGTGATCATGGCTGGCGGCGAAGGCCTGCGCCTGCGGCCATTGACCGAAGACATGCCCAAGCCGATGCTGCCCGTGGGTGACCGCCCGCTGATGGAGCTGGTCATCGAACAGCTGCGCAATTCCGGTATCGAGCAGATCAATGTGTCTACCCGTTATTTGGGCGACAAGATCAAATCCCATTTTGGGAATGGGGCTGCGCTGGGCGTCAATCTGAATTATGTAACCGAGGACCGTCCGCTGGGCACGGCCGGGGCACTGGCTTTGATGAAACGCCTGGATACCCCCATGCTGGTGATCAATGGCGATATCCTCACCCGGCTGGATTTCCGCGCCATGCTGGCTTTTCATCACAAACACCAGGCAGAAATGACCGTGGCAGTGCGCCAGTATGATTTGCAGGTACCCTATGGCGTGGTGGATTGCAACGGCCCCTTTGTGAAGGAAGTGCGTGAGAAACCCTCTTACCGCTTCTTTGTCAATGCCGGCATTTACTTGCTGGAACCGGGCGTGGTAAGCTCCATTCCCAATGGCGAGCACTATGATATGACCGACTTGATCCAGCTGCTGCTGGATGAGGGCCGCACGGTGGCGAATTTCGCGATCATGGAATACTGGCTGGATATCGGCAAGCATGATGACTACGTGAAGGCACAGGATGACGTCAAGAACGGGAGGTTCAAACCATGAGCTGGGCAGGAAAACGCGTGCTGGTCACCGGAGCGGGCGGGTTTATCGCCAGCCATCTGACCGAACGGATGGTGCAGGAAGGCGCCGCAGTGCGCGGGCTGGTGCATTACAATGCGCTGGGCAGCCGCGGCTGGCTGGACGAATCTCCCCTGGTGGACCAGGTTGAAGTGCTGGCCGGGGACATTACCGACCGCGACAGTGTGCGCCGGGCAATGGAAGATGTGGATGTAGTTTTTCATCTGGCAGCCCTGATCGCCATCCCCTATTCCTACCGCGCCCCCGAGTCGTATGTGCGTACCAATATCAATGGCACCCTGAATGTATTGCAGGCTGCCCGTGACCTGGGCACCCCGCGTGTGGTGCATACCTCCACCAGTGAAGTATATGGTTCGGCGCTGTATGTGCCGATTGATGAGAAGCATCCTCTCCAGGGGCAGTCGCCCTATTCGGCCAGCAAGATCGGTGCGGACAAGATGGCCGAGGCTTTCTATCGTTCCTTTGATGTACAGGTTGCCACGGTGCGGCCTTTCAACACCTTTGGCCCGCGCCAGTCCGCCCGGGCCGTCATCCCGACGATCATCACCCAGTGCCTCCAGCAGGGGGAAGTCCATCTGGGCAGCCTGACCCCCACCCGCGATATGAATTTTGTATCCAATACAGTGGACGGCTTTGTGATGGCCGCCCAGTCGCTGGAAGTGGTCGGGCGCACGGTCAACCTCGGTTCAGGCCGCGAGATCAGCATCGGTGGTCTGGCCGCCTTGATTGCCCGCCTGACCGGCATTGACTTTGAGGTGGAAAGCGAAGTGGACCGCCTGCGGCCGGAGAAGAGCGAGGTCAACCGCCTGCTGGCTGACCACAGTCTGGCCACTGAGCTGATGGGCTGGACGCCGCGCGTTTCCCTGGAAGAAGGGCTGGAAAAGACTATCGCCTGGATTCGAGACAACCTGGACAGGTACCGACCGAATGAATACACCGTTTGAGCCCGGCACCCCTCCCCAGGAGGGTTTTGTGCCATTATGCGTCCCCGAGATCCGCGGCAATGAATGGAAGTACATCAAGGAGTGTCTGGATACGACCTGGGTGTCTTCGGTAGGGGCGTACGTCGACCGTTTTGAGGCCGGGCTGGCGGATTTCGTCGGTGCGCCGTATGCGGTGGCTGTGGTGAATGGCACCTCGGCCTTGCATATCTCCCTGCTCGTTTCGGGTGTGCAGCCTGAAGATGAAGTACTGGTCTCTTCGATGACTTTCATTGCACCGGTGAATGCCATCCGCTATGCGGGGGCCTGGCCAGTGTTCATTGATTCGCAACCAGATACCTGGCAGATGGACCCGCAGCAGGTGAGTGATTTCCTCGACCATAAATGTGAATACCGTGACGGTGAACTGTGGAACCGCCACACTGGCCGACGGGTGAAAGCCATCATCCCCGTGCATATCCTCGGTCATCCGGTGGATATGGATCCCATCCTGGCTGCCGCTCGCAAATATGATTTGGTGGTAATTGAAGATGCCACCGAGAGTCTCGGTGCGCGCTACAAGGGCCAGATGACGGGCTGCATCGGGGATCTGGCCTGCTTCAGTTTCAACGGCAACAAGTTGATCACCACTGGCGGCGGAGGGATGATCGTTACCGCCCGCAAAGAGTGGGCTGAAAAGGCGCGTTACCTGACCACCCAGGCCAAAGACGACCGGGTGGAGTTCATTCACAACGAGATTGGCTATAACTATCGCCTGACCAATGTGCAGGCGGCGATGGGTGTGGCCCAGCTTGAACAGATCGAAGACTACATTGCTGCCAAGCGGCGCATTGCGGATGTATATGATGCTGCTTTTCGGGATGTACCCGGTCTGACCCTGATGCCGGACGCATCCTGGGCAAGCAGTGTAAAATGGATGTACACGATCCTCGTGGATGAGGATGCTTATGGTATGGATAGCCGCGCTTTGCTTAAAAAATTGGGTGAAGCGCGGATTCAGACACGCCCACTTTGGCAGCCAGCTCATCTCAGTCTGGCGCATGCGGATGCGTTTGCCATGCCCTGTCCGGTGGCCGAGCGGCTGAAGCGTGAGGCGATCAGCCTGCCCTGCTCGGTGGGCTTGACGGATGAGCAGCAGCAGCGGGTGATACAGGCAATCTACAATTTATAATGTACAATGCATAATTTACAAAAAGGTGTTATGACAGGTAAGAACGAGGGAACCACGCAGGAACAACCACAGGAAGTCCAATGGTGGACGAGCGTTATCACCCCGCGTGAGAAATGGTATCATCTGCGCCTGAAAGAACTGTGGGAATATCGCCAGTTGGTGTGGCTGTTCGTGCGCCGTGATTTTGTCTCGGCTTACAAGCAGACCATCCTGGGATATTTCTGGTTTGTGTTTCCGCCGATTCTGGCAGCGCTGGCGAGTACTTTTTTCTATGGCAATGTGATCAGCCTGCCTACCGACGGTCTGCCGCCCTTCCTGTTCTATATGTCGGGCACCTTCATGTTCAATATTTTCTCGAACAGTTTTATCAATACCTCCAATGTGTTTGGACAGAACGCGAATATTTTTGGCAAGGTGTATTTCCCGCGGTTGACGATACCACTGGCACGGGTGTTGATCTACCTGATCAATGTGGCGGTGCAATTTGTGCTGTTCATCGGCTTCCTGGTGTATTTCATCTCCATTGGGGCGGATATTCAGCCCAATGTGTGGGCATTCATGCTGCCGGTGCTGCTGTTGATGTCCGTCAATATGGGTCTGGGGCCAGGCTTGATCACCTCAGCCATGACGGCTCGCTACCGTGACCTGGGGCAGTTGGTGGCATTCTTCACCACCCTGGTGACCTACGTCACCCCGGTGGTGTATCCGCTTTCGAATGTGCCGGAGCATCTCAAGATCTATTTCAAGCTTAATCCGGTAACGGCGATCATCGAAACTTTCCGCTATGGGTTCCTGGGGCAGGGCGTGCTCGATCTGGGGATGCTGGCATATTCTTTTACCGTGTCATTCGTTTTCCTGCTGATCGGTGTGTTCTGGTTCCGCAGCATGGAAAGCACTTTCCTGGATACGGTATAGGCGGAGATCATGGGCAAAGTCATTTCAGTTGAACATCTCAGCAAATATTACCGCCTCGGTCTGGTTGACCGGCGCACCTTCCGTGACGATATCCTCGTCCTGTGGAATCGCATGACCGGTAAGCCGGACCCCTATGGGCGCACCCAGAGCGAAGAAACCGGCATCTGGGCTTTGAAAGATGTCAGTTTTGAGGTGGAGCAAGGCGAGCGCATCGGTATCATTGGCTTCAACGGGGCGGGCAAATCGACCCTGTTGAAGATTTTCTCCAGGATCACCGCTCCGACAGCAGGGCAGATCAAGATCAAAGGCAAGGTCGCCAGCCTGCTGGAAGTCGGTACGGGATTTCATCCCGAGCTGACCGGCCGCGAGAATATCTACCTGAACGGCACCATCCTGGGGATGAAGCGTTCCGAGATTGAGAAGAAATTCGACGAGATCGTGGCGTTTTCCGAGATCGGCAAATTTATCGATACCCCGGTCAAGCGTTATTCCAGCGGGATGTATGTGCGCCTGGCGTTTGCGGTGGCCGCCCATCTGGAGCCGGAGATCCTCGTGGTGGATGAGGTGCTGGCGGTGGGCGACTTCGCCTTCCAGCGCAAATGCCTCGATAAGATGGAAGACGTGGCTACCGGCGGGCGCACGGTGTTGTTTGTCAGCCATAATATGGGCTCGATCAACCGCCTGTGCAACCGCGCCGTGTTATTACGCCAGGGCGAAGTGACCGCCATCGGGCCGACCGCCGCGGTGATCAACAAGTATATGAAGGAAAGCATCGCCGGGGAAGCACAGTATATTCAGGAGCCTGATCCCGCAAAGCCGATGAATTTGCTGGAGGCATCGGTGGTCAATCAGGAAGGGGTGGTTGGCGCACAGTTTGGCTATGACGAGCCGGTCACCATCCGCCTGAAATACGAGATCAACCAGCCGGTGCGCGGCTGCTATGTGGGCATTGAATTATTGACCTCGATTGGCGTGAGTGTGTTTACCACTGCTGACCATGATGCGGATGTGAGCATGCTCGAAGACCGCCAGCCGGGCGTGTATGAAAGTGAAGTGGTCATCCCGCGGGAATTCCTGATGCCCGGAGAATTTATGGTGCGGGTATGGATCGCGGACGGGTTTGCGGTGGTGGCCTATGAACGGGTGGATGCCCTGCGCTTCTCGGTGATGGATACCGGTACGCCGGGGTCGCATTTTGGGCAGGACTCGCGCCGCAGCCTCTTGCAGCCGATTTTCCCGTGGCGGACAAAAGGCCTGGATTGAATTAATAGCGATTAATCCGGGTATGATTGGGTTATGACAAAAAATATTCTCCCCCACAAACAATCTGTAACGACTGCGCAGCGCAGTGCGATCAAAGGGCATGCGCCGGTGGTGCTGTGGTTCACCGGCCTGTCCGGCAGCGGCAAGTCAACGGTTGCCAATGCGGTTGACCTTGTGTTGAACGGAGCGTACCAGGCGCACACCTACCTGCTGGACGGGGACAATATCCGCACGGGTCTCAATAGTGACCTGGGTTTTTCTCTCGAAGACCGCATGGAGAACATCCGCCGCATCAGGGAGGTGGCGCGTTTGCTGCATGACGCCGGCCTGATCGTGCTGACGGCTTTCATCAGTCCCCTGCGCGCCGACCGGCAGGCAGTGCGTGATTTGCTGGGAGAGGGCAATTTCCTGGAGATTTATGTCGATTGTCCGCTGGAGGAATGTATGCGCCGCGACCCGAAGGGCTTGTACCGGAAGGCACAGACAGGCGAGATCCCCGAATTTACCGGGATCAGTTCGCCGTATGAGGCGCCCGAAGCGCCGGAGCTGGTGCTGGATACGAGCGTGCAGTCGCTGGAGGAATGTGTGGCGGCGGTGGTGGCATTGCTGGAGGAGCGGGGGATTGTGGGGGGAAGGAACGTTTGAAGTAGAGCTTGCAATAAATGGGAGGATGTCAAATTCCCTCAACAAACCTATCAAAACTATCCACCGGCTTGAATACTACCTCATTGCCCAATGCCTTGAAATGCTCATATCCACACTGGATCTTGGCGTGCTCGGTCGGACGCAGGGCTTCAGCCAGGATATTCCCCTTGGTTTCCAGCACAAAGTACAACTTTTGATCTCCATCATCCTCAACCAAAACCGCCCAGTCGGGATTATAGGAACCAATTGGTGTATTGATCGTGAACCAATCGGGAAGTTTGGCATAGGTCTTCACGCTGGCATTGCTCTCAAAACGCTGTGCAAAATTGGCTTCCGTGTCTGAATCGTAGATCACATATTCATAAACAGATTTGTGACTTTCCAGCATATTTTTGGATAGATACCCATACAATTCTTCATTCTCAAATTTTTCCTGAATGTAATATTCGTTATCACCTATTTTCGTATATTTAATCCCATCCACAATCATCATCCGCAGTTCGCTGGAGATGATCTTGGAAACCTCGTCCATATACTTTTGCGGGTTCTTCTTGAAAAGAGACAAAGTCTTGCTTTGGATTAAAATATCAACAATGGTCTTGCGCTTCAGGAAAGTCTTGTTTTGCAAGAAGGTAACAATATCCGGCAGGAAAACACGTTCATCTACCACACCAACCATGTAGGCCTCTTTCTCTTCCGCCAAAACGCCACCGGCTGTGATATCTAACCCGCCTCTGCGATACATCCACTTCGGAGCGCGCACATCGATTTCCTGGGCAATCACCCTGCTGCATTTTCTGACCAACTCATCACTGTCAAATTGCACGGAATACGTGGTTTTGTATTTGATCCTGTCCCAAAGCCCCTTGAATTCAGGGCTTAAGAACACCTGTTTGTTCAATTTGACTTTGCGTTTGTCATCGCTGTTCTTGATGTTCAACTTGCCGCTGACTTTGCGCGTCAAGGCTGTAATTTTATCCTTGCTGGCTTCAAATTTCTCCGGCAATTCAAAACGATCCTGCTTCAGATCAAGCTTGAGCTGATCGGTGACCTTACCGCGAGCGTCAATGTATTCTTTCTCCTGGAAGAACGCAAACAACTCTTCAGAGGCTTCCTGGCCCAGATAGGCCACAGTACCATCTTCCTGTTCAACCGGGATATTGGCGAAGGTGTGGGCTTCGATCACGCCAAAGCGGATGCCTTCTTCCTGCTCGATTTCTTTCTGCAGCCCTTCAGCAAAATCCTCATAACTTTCATTTGCCATCACGGTCAGGGTATTCACCTCAAAGCCGTGCAGACGTTCACCGTCCTGGTTGACGCACAGGCGCATTCCGCGCCCGATTTCCTGACGACGTTTGACATCAGACTTGGTTTCATTAAGCGTGCATATTTGGAAGACATTGGGGTTATCCCAACCTTCCCGCAGGGCAGAGTGGGAGAAGATAAAACGCAGGCGGCTGTCAAAACTGAGCAGCCTTTCCTTGTCCTTCATGATCAAGGTATAGGCATCTTCATCGTCCTGGGTTTGACCGCTGGTATCCTTGAAAGTTTTGGTGCGCTTGTCAATAGAGAAGTACCCATCGTGCACCCGTTCAACTTCTTCGTCAAAATCAATGCCTTCAAAAAGTGTGTGATACTTCGGCTTGCGGATCAATTCCCGATAAGCCTTCTCAAACATTTCAGCATAGATCCCTTTTTGCGGGTTTCCTTCTTCATCATAAGAGCGGTAATTCGAAACGCGGTCAATGAAGAACAGACTCAGTACCTTGACGCCCTTCTTGTTGAGGATCAATTCTTTGTCCAGATGTTCTTCTATGGTCTTGCGGATCTGCATTTCTTTCAGCATCAATTGGTCAACATCCCCAATTGTTTCCCCCAGGCGCAGAATATCCGGCTTGCTGGTGAAATCAATGTATTCGTTGCCTGGCTCGCAGTAAATATCTTTGACCACATAGCCATCATATACTTCCCGGCGGCCAGACTTATCATACAGATCATCACCGCGCTTGAATGTAACCGTCTTCTTTTGAATGCCATTCTTTCCCTGCACATCAATTTCCAGCCGCGCGGTGATCGGGGACTTCTTATTGTTCACCGAAACCAGGCGCATATAGGCATCATTGTGTGCATTTGTAGCTTCAAAGCCAGCTACCTCGATCTGTTTGACCAGTTCCAATTCATAGGCATCAATCGCATCCAGTTTATAAATCGGATCGTGCTTCTGCACGTGAGTGGCAGAGTAGCGGAAAATGCACAATGGATGCAACGATTCAATTGCTTCTCTTGCCTTTTTTGTTGTATCTACAGATTGCGGCTCATCAATGATCACGAAAGGGTGAGTTTCCTGAATCAATTCAATCGGACGCATTCCGTTCAGGCGGTCATTAGGGCGGTGAATGATATTAGCTTTGGTTTCCTTGCTGGGATCCGTGAAACTGCGGCGGAAAGCATCAATATTGATGATCATAATTTGAATATTGTCGCTCACTGCAAAATTGCGCACCTGATCCAGCTTGGAGCTGTCATACACAAAGAATTCACAAATGGTATTATCGTAAAGATTTTTGAAATGCGCATCCGTGATCTGCAAGGATTTCATTACCCCTTCCTTGATTGCCAAAGAGGGGACAACAATCACAAATTTGGTAAATCCATAGGCCTTGTTCAATTCATAGATTGAGCGCAGGTATACGTAAGTCTTTCCCGTTCCAGTCTCCATCTCCACATCAAAATCATATTGACCGACAACAAGCTTCTTTGTTTGAGGCAGACCATTACGCAGCTGAATGGCTTGCAGGTTTTTGAAAATATCTTCGGCATCCAATTCAAGCCGGTTGCCTATGCCATTCTGCGTGTCCTGCAAACCAATCTGGCCGATCATATAAGAAACGGTAAAGTTAGACTGTTTTGGGGTTTGCCCCAGAAACAAGTCTTTCACCGATGCAATAGCGTGCTGTTGATAGTCAAGACTGGGATTGAATTGTAATTTCATTATTCGTTTTCCCTCTCACTTCTCATACATCCGTTCAGGTAAATCTGTCCAAAACTGAATCACGGCATTGAAATAATCAATAAAATCTTGATTTGTTATTGTTAGAGTTGTGTCTAACAATGTAACTCCATATTTTGTCATTCCATCGGTAAGCATGAATTCATTACCAGTATTAAAAAAATCGGGGCGTATTGTTTTTAGTGTACTTGCAGAACGCCCTTCGCCATGCTTTATTACATTAACTAATTGCCTCATTTCATTAATTTTAGACCAACACTGCAAGCTCTTGACCTCCACCTGGAATTGCCGAAAAATTTCCCATAATTGCTCTATATTGAAATCCACTATTGGTTGTCCCTTATTCCCAACTAATTCAAGCCGCTCTGTTTCAAATTCTTTTTTCAGAAACAAGGATATCTGTTGTTCCCAAACCTGACACATACATGATATCCACATAGCTAAAGTTCGATACTTCATTATCTCCAGAATCGTATAGCGATCATAACCTTGCTCCATGATCCAAGTTGACAAATCAGCCCTATCATTATTATCAATTTCACCATTTACTATTGATCTTGAAGCCGCTTTATGCAAATTTTCCTCATATCGTTTTGCATCTCCTTCTGTATCTGCAAATCCAGGCTCAATTTTCTCAAAATATAGCTCTTTAATTTGAGTAATTTCCTTTATAAAATGTTCTCTTTGATACTTGTATAAATAAAGTTGTCTTTTCTTGTCATTAGAGAAACTCCTTAAACACTCACAATCTCATCAATGCCTGCATTACGCAGGATCTCTTTAGTATTCGTCTTCACGCTGTCATCCTTGAAGCCATTGTCCTTGAACACCACCCGCATCACTTCCGGTTTCAAATCTTCTTTCAGGCGCACGATCTCATTGGCAACATCCGTGGTGATCTCCCGATCCAGGCAGATCATCAATGCCCCATAACCGATGGAGTAAATCTTCTTCCCGCCAATTTCATATTCTTCAAGCGGCAGCGTCAGATCAATGCCATACTTGAGCATAATCTCATACACCACATCCAGCTCGCTGCGCCCATCCACATAATTCTCAATGACATCTAGCAAACTTTCTTCGATGTTTTCAGTATCTGGGTTCCACTTCTTCAAGTTGGAACTATCTAACTTGAAAACCTTGAAACCAACATCCAGATCATCAGGATGTACCGAAGCGTTTTCTCCCAAAATGGAAGGTTGCTTTTTTCGCTTTTTCTGCAATTCGGCTTTGATCTTCTCGCCTGCCCGCCGGATACGTTCTTTACCAATCTCACAAATATTTTCATAACCAGCTTTGCGTGCTTCCGTATTTTCATCGGTTGGCTCAGGCAGTTGCACCATAATGAATTTTCGCTTGCAGCCATCTTTACTATTCAATTTCATAACAGCATGCGATGTTGTTCCACCACCAGAGAAGAAATCAAGCACTATATCATCATTTGCTGTAGTTAGTCTTAACATTTTGATAATCAGCGAAGAAGGCTTCGGTGTATCAAAAAGATTATCTGAAAATAAATCTAATATTTCTTTTTTCCCAGCTTTATTGGTTGCGATATTTTCCCAATAGTTCGTTACTGGTTGCCCAGAGCTTTCGAAAGAATAAATTACTCTTTGTGGAACACCATTTCCATCAATGCCGTAATATACCCGCTTTTCCTCTACCAACCTTTGAAAACTATGCTGTGGATAAGCCCATAATCTGTCATGAACTTTTCCGGTTGGTGTTGCTATCTTATATTGATAGCCACCACCACTTAAACCTTTTGAAACAGTTAAAGGCACTGGACGCCATTTTCCTAACGGGAACTGACTATTAGGGTCTTTATAACTTTTCTTAATATATTCTTCAGATAATGGTTCAGAAGCAAATATTGCACTACTTGTTTTCCCATAAGTAAGTATATACTCCCCCTGAATCGCGACATTTTTGGAATCACTCGAAATTTCCTTTTTTCGCTTCCACATAAAAGAAGTTATAAAGTTATCTTCGCCAAAGAGTTCGTTACATATTTTTTTTAGGTTTTCCATTTCATTATCATCGATAGAAATGAATATAACCCCATCATCCCGCAGTAAGTTCCTCGCCAGACGCAGCCGCGGGTACATCATATTCAACCAGTTGGTATGGTAGCGCCCGCTGGCTTCACTGTTGGTGCTGACTCTTTTGCCTTCCTCATCCACCTGGCCAGTCATGGCAAGATAATGCTGCAAAGGATCTTTGTAATCATCGGGATACACAAAATCCTTTCCTGTGTTATAAGGCGGATCGATATAGATCATCTTGACTTTGCCGTGATAAGATTTTTGCAAGAGTTTGAGCACTTCCAGGTTGTCGCCCTCGATGTACAGGTTTTCCGTCGTATCCCAATCCTTGCTTTCTTCCTTGCACGGGCGCAACGTGCCCACTGAAGGCGATTGCGCCAATCTCAATGCGCGGCTCTTCCCCCACCAGGTGAAGTTATATCGTTCCTCATTATCATCCGCATATTCCCCCAAAACCGCTTGCAGCTTCTCAAAATCAACGCTATCCTCGCAAAATACTTCGGGAAAGATTTGCTTTAGTCTTTGAATATTCTCAGACACGATGTCTGCGGATTGTCCGTTGAGTGTGGTTTCGTTCATAGGTTGGGTTCTTTCTCCAAAGATCGCTTTAAACTTGATTTCAATTTCTTTCCTGCCGGGAATAATGAACTGTACCAGAATATTATATCCCTTCTCCTGTGATCAGATGCCCGATAGCGGTTTTCTGCCTTCCCCATTTTCATGGCGAATTGCCATGATCGAGGGCGGGCTGTTCATAGTACAATATCCCAGCAGTGGGAAACAGGTTTCCACTGCTGGCATTTTGTTTAAGCCTGTCGCTACATCAAAAAAAGGAAAGCAGGAATTATTTTTTATGGATCATCTTGACGAACTGGAGAGCCTGGGCGTTCATATTTTTCGGGAAGCCTACGCCAATTTTAAAAACCTGTGTATGTTGTGGTCAATGGGCAAGGACAGCACGGTTCTGCTGTGGCTGGCCAGGAAGGCTTTTTTCGGGCATGTACCTTTTCCGCTGGTGCATATCGACACGCATTACAAGATCCCGGAGATGATCGCCTACCGCGATCAGTTGACCCGCGACTGGCATTTGCCAATGGTGGTGGGGTCCAATACGGAAGCCCTGGAAGCCAAACAGACCTTCCCGGATGGGAATGTTGACCGCATCCGCTGCTGCGGACTGTTGAAAACCGAAGCCCTTAAGAATACGATCAACGCTACCGGCGTGCGGATGCGCTTCAACCATGCCATGGATCGGTATGAAGAAGAGGAGAACTCCCAGCCGTATGAAGGGGTGATCGTTGGTGCACGCGCAGATGAAGAAGGCTCGCGTTCCAAGGAGCGCTACTTCTCCCCGCGGGACAAGCAGAACGAGTGGAACATCGGCGGCCAGCCGCCCGAGTTCTGGAACCAGTTTAAGACGGATTTTGCGCCCGGCACGAATGTGCGCATCCATCCCCTGCTGGACTGGACAGAGCTGAATATCTGGGAATACATCCACCGCGAGAACATCCCCACCGTGTCGCTATATTACAACCAGGGCGACGGCACGCGCTACCGCTCGCTAGGCTGCTATCCGTGTACCATCCCGGTGGCGTCAGAAGCGCGCAACGTGGAGGAGATCATTGAGGAATTAAAGACCGGCAAGTTTTCCCATATTGCCGAGCGCGACGGCCGCGCCCAGGACAAGGACGACGGCGGCGGTCTGGAAACCCTGCGCCGGGAAGGATATATGTAAACATGGCAGAGCTAAACGAAACCTTCCTGGAGAAAATGAGCGTGGTCTTTGTCGGCCATGTGGATCATGGCAAAAGCACGGTGATCGGCCGCCTGCTGGCGGACACGGGTTCCCTGCCGGACGGCAAGCTGGAACAGGTGCGCCTGGAATGCAAGCGCAACGCCAGCCCGTTTGAATATGCATATTTGATTGACGCGCTCAAGGACGAGCGTGCCCAGAGCATCACCATTGATGCTGCCCGCGTGTTCTTCAAGTCCGGGCAGCGTAATTACATCATCATCGACGCCCCCGGGCATATTGAATTCATCCGTAACATGGTCACCGGCGCCTCGCGCGCCGAGGCGGCCATTCTGGTGATCGATGCCCACGAAGGGGTGATGGAAAACTCTCGGCGGCATGGCTATTTGCTGTGGATGCTGGGCATCAAGCAAATCGTGGTATTGGTCAATAAAATGGACCTGGTGGATTATCGCCAGGATGTGTATGAAACCGTGACCAAAGAATATAACGCATTTCTGTCCGAAATCGGGATGCGCCCGTTGGGGTATATTCCGGTCAGCGGCAGGGAAGGCGATAATATTGCCGGGAAAAGTGCGCACATGCCCTGGTATCAGGGCGATACCGTATTGACGGCGCTCGATCGTTTTCAAAAAGCGCCTTCTTTGGAACACAAGCCTTTCCGCATGCCGGTGCAGGATGTGTACAAGTTCACCTCTTTTGGCGATGACCGCCGCATCGTGGCGGGGACGATCCTCAGCGGGCAGGTACGGATCGGGGATGAGGTGGTTTTCTACCCGTCCACCAAACGCAGCAAGGTGAAAACGATCGAAGGTTTTTCTGCTCCGCCAAAAGGATCCGTCATCAGCGGGGAAGCAGCGGGGTTCACGCTCAACGAGCAGGTTTACATCCAGCGCGGTGAAGTGGCGGCCATGGCACACGAAGCGCCGCCGCAGGTATCCTCGCGGCTGCGGGTATCCTTGTTCTGGCTGGGCAAAAAGCCTATGCTGCCCAAGAAGCAGTACGTTCTCAAGCTGGGGATGGTGCGGGTCAAGGTGCAGATCGAGGAAATTTTGCGGGTGATCGATGCCTCGGATATGGCCGTCAGTGCGCACAAGGACAGGATCGAACTGCATGACGTGGCCGAGTGCATCCTCAGCCTGCATACGGCGATTGCCTTTGATCTTTCCGAGACGATGACCGATACCGGCCGTTTTGTGATCGTGGATGATTACGAGATCTGCGGCGGCGGGATTGTGCTTGAGTCTTTGCCGGACGAGCAGGAATGGGCGCGCGAGGGAAGGATGCTGCGCGATGCCAAATGGATCCGTTCGGATGTGACCCTGCAGCAGCGCGCCGAGCGCTATAACCAGCGCCCCACGCTGGTGATCATCACTGGCAGTCAGGGGACTGGCCGAAAGGATATTGCCCGCGCCCTCGAGCAGCGCCTCTTTGCAGAAGGAAAGTACGTCTATTATCTGGGGATGGGCAGCGTGGTATACGGTGTCAACCTGGATATCAAGCAGCGGGGGAATGGCGAGCATCGGCAGGAACATGTCCGCCGCCTGGCCGAGCTGGCAAATATCATGCTCGATACCGGGCTGATCGCCATCGTTACGGCGGTGGAGTTGACCCGCCCGGAATTGAACCTGCTTAAGACGATCATTGAACCGTCGCGGATTGAGACCGTGTGGGTGGGTGACCAGCGCAGCACGAATGTGCCGGTGGACTTGCACCTGCCTGGAAACGAAAATGTAGAAGGCGCTGTGGTTTTGCTCAAGCAGCTTTTGCAGGAGCATGGGGTCATCTTCCGTCCGTAAATTTCCTGGGGCGACGCTCCGGCCAAAAATTTTAGCAGGTATTTTCTTTGTGGCATTGTGCGTTTTTTCGCCAATGCCACAAAGGCGTTTCCGTCAAGAATGGATTGCAGTTTGCCATAAAGTCCGTAAAAATCGTGTGAATGACGGTAATTTAGTGATTCCTTACAAGATTGTAAATTGATTATTCCCTGCGTTAAGCTACAATGAAATCGCACAAGAAGGTTTCTGTGCGTTTTTGCGTCTTTATCTCAAAGTGAGTATTTTAAAAATTGAAATCAATTAAGTTTTATTCTAAAATTTTTTTTGGAGAAGGTGTGGTATGAAAAGAAATTGGATGCATACATTGTTGTTGACGGTCTTTTTGGTCACGATGGTTACCCCGGTTCCCGTTCAGGCCAAGGTCATCACCAGCCAGGCAGATGAAATGCCCGTGCTGGAAGCAGCCGGCGGCGAATTGGGCCCGGTGGCTGTCGGAACGCCCGTGCCGGTCATGGCAGTGGGGGACGCAGTGGACAGGGCTCCGGCGTCCATGCAACTGGCTGCCCCTGTCGCCCTGAACAGCGGCGTGGCTGCACCAGCCAAGGCGGATGCAGGCTGGGTGGATGACAACAGCGCCGAGATCACCTGGACAGGAAGCTGGGCCACCCAAAATTCGGTTAGTGCACTTGGGGGAACTTATCGTGCTTCGACCACGCTCAACAGCAGCGCCAGCCTGGAATTTACCGGTACGCAGGTCAGCCTGATCTTTGCCAAGGCACCTGGCCGCGGCAGCCTGGAAATCCGCATTGATGGTAATCTGGTTACCACCCTTGCCATGGCGAATCCCAGCGAGCAGTGGCAGGTACGCTGGGACAGCCCCATTCAGGCTGATGCTGGACCGCACACCATTCTCCTGACCCACACCGTTACCGGTCAGGTCGTGATCGATGCTTTTGAAATCACCAATCCTGACCCCGACGCTCCCCTGGGGCAAGGACATTATGAAGATTATGACAGTCATTTCCAATACAGTGGCAACTGGACTGCATGGAGCGGCACCGGCCCTTCGGCTGGGGGTAACCACTATTCCAGCACAATCGGCGACTCTGTTTCTGTTTCTTTTAGCGGCACGCAGGTCACTTTGTTGTATACCGGTCTTACCAACCGCGGTATTGCTGATATTTATATTGATGATACGAAAGTTGCTTCATTGAACCAGTACAGCGCATCTGTGGCTTTCCAGAAACGCTGGCAAAGCCAGATCCTTGATAACCCCGGCCCGCACACGTTGAGGATTGTTCACGCATCTGGCGGGCAGGGAGGGATTTACATTGATATTGATGCTATTGAGATTGAAGATATTCAACTGCCCGACCCGGTAGGCCCGGGAACGTATGAAAACAACGACCCGAACATGGTTTATATCGGCAACTGGACAACGTATAATTCCGCCAATGTTTCTGGCGGGAACGGTCATTATTCCAACACAATTGGCAATTATGCCCTGCTGCGATTCACTGGCACCCAGGTGAAATTGAAATATGCAGCGAATGTCAATAATGGGAAGGCAGAGATTCGTATGGATGGCGCGTTGGTGCATACGCTAAACCAGTATGCTGCCGCCCCCGCCTATCAACGGGAGTGGACCAGTCCATTGATGGCGGATGAAGGGCCGCATACTATTACCATCACCCATACTACGGGCACGATCATTGATGTGGATGCCTTGCTTGTTTCTAACCCCACAACGCCTGGCGAAGGGACCTATGAAGATACCAGCCCATTGATTGCATATTCTGGCAGCTGGAATCCGTATGCCCATGCCAGCGCATCTGGCGGCAGTTCCCGTTATTCTAACCAGGTTGGCAGCACGGCACAATTTAATTTTGAAGGCAATCAGGTCAGCGTGGTGTACACTGGACTCACCAATCGCGGCTTGATGAATGTATATATTGATGGGGCATTGATTGCTACTATTAATCAAAAAACAAGCGCGCTGGCCTGGAAGCAGCAATGGGACAGCCCGCTGTTGAGCGATACTGGCCCGCATACCTTGCAGCTGGTACATTCTTCTGGGGCAATTGCAGATATTGATGCAATTATTGTCACCAATGCTGAACCGACCCCCACGCCAACGGGTTCGATTACCACCCTTACGGAAGGGACTTATGACGATACGGAACCGCGCATCAGCTACTCCGGTAAATGGACGATTTATAATTATCCGGGAACATACAATGGCGGTTCCCGTTATTCTGAAGGCATTGGCGATACGGCCACTTTCGAATTCTTCGGCACCCAGCTCAGCCTGCTTTATCTGGGTCTGACCAATCGCGGCAATGTTACGGTCAAGATCGATTCCCAGATTGTGGGCACAGTGAACCAGTACACGGCGGGGGTTACCACGCAGAATCGCTGGGACAGTCCGGTGCTGGACAATCCTGGCCCGCATACGGTTGTTTTGACTCACGCAACCGGCTACATTATGGATCTGGATGCTGTCATCATCACGGGCGGTGGTGAAATGCCTACCCCCACAGATACAGCGACGGCCACGGTAAGTGTTACCTTCACCCCGACCGCAACGCCAGAATTTGACCCACCAGATGGCAAGGAAGTGTATCGTTCCTCCTATGCACCTGCTGCGGCAGGCGATAATCCGGAGTCGGAATCTGCTGATCTGGATTCCTATGGCGACTCGATCACCGGGAATGGGCAGTATACGGTCTTCGCTTCAGGGGCTTCCAATCTGATTTACGGCGCCCATCCTTGTGAAACCACCGGCTTCAGTGATATTTACATGCACAATCGTCAGACCGGCACCAATACCTGTCTGTCCACCATGTTTGGCGCAGCCGTAGACGGCGAATCGGTTGATCCGTTCATTTCGGATACCGGGCAGTTTGTGGTCTTCGCGTCACGGGCAACGGACTTTACTTCGGGAAGTGCCCCGGTTAACGTACAGCAGATTTATTTGATCAACCGTGCGGGGAATGAGATCATCCCTGTGTCCCGCAGCAGCAGTAATGACTACGCAGACGCAGACAGCTATGACCCGTACGTCACACCGGACGGCCAGTATGTGATTTTCTATTCTGACGCGGCCAACCTGGTGCCAGGGGATACCAATGGCGTAACCGACGTCTTTATTCGGGATATGGGCGACCGCGGGCCGGATGGTTCTTACTCCGGTTCAGGCCAGGCCACATACCGCGTTTCCGTTGCCAATGATGGCGGCGAATTGAGCGCGGGTTCACAAGGCTCGGTTGGCTCCTTCGTGTCTGATGACGGTCACTATGCGGTCTTTACCAGTGACTCGCCTGATATTACCGGCGATGGCACGGGGACAACCCGGCAGGTATTCGTGAGAGACCTGGATGCTGGCACCACCAGCCTGGTTTCAAAGAATGGCAGCGGTGAACCCGGCAATGATGATTCCTGGGCGTATAACCTGACGGCAGAAGGTAAATTCGTGATGTTCTATTCCAAAGCCAGCGATCTGGTGGCGGGCGGCAATACCACAGAAGACGCGTATGTGTATGATTTGCAGACGGGGGTAATGACGCTGGTATCCTTGCCTGCTGCACAGGCGATTAATCCCTTCCCGGCAGTTGATGGCGGAAAAATCGTCTTCGAGACGGCCAAGGGGCTGGTGCCTGAAGATACGAATGGGCGCAAGGATGTGTATTTGCGCAAGTCTGACGGCACGACGATGCTGGTTTCCTTGCCGCTTGGTGCGACAAATACTGGTGTGTATGCTTCTTTTGCTCCTGCGATCAGCACGGACGGGCGCTTTGTGGCTTTCACCTCAATGGTCAATGCCCTGGATCCGGTGGACAATCCGCCATCAGGCGGCGAGCCGAATATTGATAATCTCTATATCCGCCAGATTGACGGCCGCTGGGAAGGCCCCACCGCCGGTATTTATGACGACGATGATTCCCGGATTAACTATAACGGCAGTTGGCCGATACAAGCCAGCGCCAATGCCTATGGCGGTGAATTCCATTATTCCAATGCAATCGGGAATTCGGCCAGCTTTACTTTCAAGGGCCGCCAGATCAGTATCATTTATGCGGGCTTCACCAACCGCGGCTCGGCCGAGATCAAGATTAACGGTCAGGTGGTGGACACGCTGAACCAGTATACGCCCACCTTGCAGTGGCAGCGGCATTGGAACAGCCCCATCCTGGCGAATAACGGCCCGCACACACTGGTGATCACTCAAAAGACGGCCGGCGTGGTTTCCCTGGATGCCCTTGAAGTTTCCGACACGATTGTGGTCGGCCCCGGCATTTATGATGACGCCGGTGGACAAATTCAATTCCAGGGCAGTTGGACAGACTGGCCGGCAACCGGCCCGTATAATGGCTCCATGCGATTCACCAATGCCAATGATGCTGCCGCTTCCCTTACCTTTTATGGTATGCAGGTCAGCCTGGTTTACACCAAATATACAACCCGTGGGGATATCCTGATCCAGATTGACGATGGAACCCCGGTTACCCTGAACCAGCACAGCGACAGGCTGGAATGGCAGCATCGCTGGGACAGCCCGGATTTGGACGAAGGGATTCATACGATTAAGTTGAGCCACCCTGGCGGCACGCATTATATTGATGTGGATGCGATCATCGTCACCTTCCCGGCTTACGAGTTGGATCCGCCTTCGCCGATCACTGACCTGGCTGCCGCGACTGGTACCGATATGGGTTCGGTGGACCTGACGTGGACCGCCACTGGCGATGATTTCCAGAATGGTACCGCCAGCCAGTACATTGTGCGCTACTCTACCAGCGAAATTACCTCGGAAGAAATTTGGGCCGGGGCAGCTGACGTGGAAGGCGAACCGGTACCGCAAATTGCCGGCAGCGCGGAATCGATGACCGTTACCGGTCTGCCCCCGGGACAGTTCTATTACTTTGCGATCCGGGCGCGGGATGACGGGGCCAACCTTTCCGGGCTTGGCAACAGTGCCGGCGCTACGACGCAATCCAGTTCCAATGTTGGCGCGGGTACCTATGATGACAATAACGCCAACATTATCTACAGCGGCACCTGGAGCCTGTACAACAGCAGTGGACCGTATAATGATAGCCTGCATTTGTGCAACACACCCGGTTCAACCGCCAGCTTTACCTTTACCGGTACGCAGATCAGCCTGATCTACACACAGTACACCAGCCGTGGAAATCTCGAAATTTCGATTGACGGCGGCGACCCGGTTACGCTGAATCTATACGGCAGCCTGGTCTGGCAGAAACGCTGGGACAGCCCGCTGCTGCAACCGGGAACGCACACGATTGTTCTCCGCCATCCGGGGCACACAAAGTACATTGACGTTGATGCCTTCATCGTTTCCAATCCTGAAACCATTCCACCGGTGGATGTCGGCGACCTGCTGGCTTACACCGGCCCGGACAAGGGTTCGATTGACCTGGCGTGGACGGCTCCTGGTGATGATGGCATTGAGGGCACGGCGAGCGAATATATTTTCCGCTATGCTGAATCCGCGATCAATACGCTGGCTGATTGGGAGGCTGCCAAAGACCTGACCGGTGAACCGGTTCCTTCGGTCAGCGGCACCGCTGAAGAATGGCGCGTGACCGGCCTTGATCCCACGAAGATCTATCATTTTGCAATGCGCACCAAAGACGATGCCGATAATATCTCCGGCCTTTCAAACTCTGCGGATGCGCAGCCAAACCTGCCCCCGGCAGTTGGCGTGGGAACGTATGATAACGCCAGTGACGATATTCTCTATACCGGCACCTGGACGCACTATAACGTTGGCGGCCCCTATAATAAAACGCTGCAGTACACCAATGTAGCAGACAATAAAGCCGTGATGCAGTTTACCGGTACGATGGTCAGCCTGCTTTACACCAAATACACCAGCCGGGGGAACTATGAGATCATCATTGACGGCGGTGCGCCGATCACACTGAACGCTTACGGCACCGCCCTGCAATGGCAGCAGCGCTGGGATAGCGAACTGCTCCCGGAGGGCACACACACGCTTGTGATCCGCAATCCTGGCGGCGGCAAGTACATTGATGTGGATGCCATTATCGTCTCCGAACCTGAGGCGATTCCTCCGGCTGCCATCACTGATTTGAGCAGCACGAGCGGTGCGGCTGTTGGTTCGGTCAGTTTGAGCTGGACAGCTCCCGGTGATGATGACATGACCGGCACAGCCAGCAGTTACATTGTGCGTTATGCCAGCAGCCCGATTGACTCACAGGGCGCATGGGATGCGGCAACAGATGTCAGCGGCGAACCTGCCCCGGTGGCAGCCGGCGGTGTGCAGTCGATGGTGGTCAGCGGGCTGGTGCCCGGCAATACGTACTACTTCGCTATTCGTACGTTGGATGATGTGCCCAATACATCGGGTCTGTCCAACAGCCCCTTGGCGGCGGCCAAAGCGCCCGATCCTGTCGGCGCAGGCACGTATGACGATGCGGGCGGTTCGATTGCCTACGTGGGCACCTGGCAGACGCAGGCCGCCAGCGGTGCGTATAACTCAACCATGCATTACACCAATGCCACCAATGCCGCGGCCTATTTCAGCTTCACCGGCACGCAGTTCACCCTGGTGTTCACCAAGATCTCCAGTCGCGGGAATATTGAGATCATCATTGACGGCGGCGAGCCGATTTTGGTCAACCAGTACAATGCCAGCCTGCTCTGGCAGCAGCAATGGGTCAGCCCGGAATTGTCCGATGGCACCCATACGATCGCCTTCCGCCATCCTGGCGGCACAAAATACATCAGTATGGACGCGATCATCGTGGCTGCCGCTCCATAAGCAGGACGACGAGGCGAATAGTTTTCACGGGGCCGTCCCAAAAGGACGGCCTCTTTTTCATTAAGAACGAGAATTTTTTATCCAGGGTAAAAAAGAGGTTTGGAGGAAAAGATAAAAAACCGCGGTTATTGCACCGCGGCTTTGGCTATATTACGTGCTACCCCATTCTGTGCTGACTTTTTCTTTGCCTTTTAGCAGAAATCCTTGAAAGTCCCAATCCTGTTTCAGTCTGCCAACACAACCCAACCTCAATTGGACGCTTCGATCTGAAGTGAGGCCAGGTGGAGTTGTCGATGCTGCCAGCGTTTGCGGGCAACTTTCCGTGGGACAGGC
>Ga0334889_1002185_pt1 | contig 22792 bp, 22 predicted proteins | sample GraSluR1_MG_2_FD_207222 | JGI IMG/M metagenome (GOLD analysis project Ga0334889, IMG submission 207222) | Sludge microbial communities from methane-producing bioreactor in Wageningen University, Netherlands - Granular Sludge_8_08-R1 | ecosystem: Engineered > Bioreactor > Anaerobic > Unclassified... | reverse complement strand
AGATATGTTGACAACGTTACCGACAACTGATTTAACGGTCTGGAAAAACTTAAAATCAGCCAGGGCATAGTCACCGGTAACAGATAGTACGGCAGTCAGGAGAAATATGAGTAAAACGACAGCTGCAGCAAACTTTTTGAACACCGGAACTGCAGGCTTTTTATTTTTCTCCTGGATTTTTCTTTCAATCTCCGCCCACACTTCATTGGTAGCCGGGGGGGCTATTTTCTCAGCGGATTCTTTTACACAAGCATAGGGACGTTCTTTTTGCTTCCTTTTTGTTCTGATAAAACAGACAGTCCAAAGTCAGGTTTTCTCACTGAGTCACAGTTTCACTCACCCAAAACATAATTATCCGCTTTCACTAAGCCGCCTTTTATATTTTGATAATAAATAATTATAGTTTATCTTCTTCCTCATCTAATTCATTTTCTATGGTTTTCTGCTTTTTTTTATTCACATAACAAACAATAGAAAAGCCCAACAAAGCTGCAGCGGTTCCGCATAAAAACGTGATTGCAAAAGTGATGAGCCAAATGCTTGGACTGCTGTTATCTCCATAGCGGGCATAATTGGCTATACCTGTCACTACACAGATGGTAAGACCACAAACCAGACTGTTTAATACAACAAATCTAACCCCGGTGTTTTTTCTGCTCAACAAATCGTTTCCCGATCTTATATTCCTTATTAAGAGATAAGAGCAGGCTCCAAAAAAGCAGATAAATTCAGCCGCATAGTGGGCAAAAGGCAGATTAAATACAAACTGCTGCACCAATATGGCAATCATCAGGGCCAATAGCAGCAGGTTGCAGGTGTCACTGCCGATTTTGCGTTTTTGGGCTACAGTTCGCTCATCCTGAATTAAATCTCTCATTGTTTCTCCTCCCAAAATAATTCATCTAATGTTTTGCCCAGTGCTTTGCATATGGCAATACACAGTTTTAATGAAGGATTGTATTTTCCTGCTTCAATCAAACCTATAGTTTGACGTGTAACCCCTACCACCTGAGCTAAATCCTCTTGTTTCATTTCCCGTTCAATACGGGCCACCTTCATCCTTATGTTTTTCATAAGCAACCTCCACATTGCTTATTATAATATATAAATTACATAATGCAAAATATATATTGCATATTATATATTTTTCTGCTAATCTCTCTTTTATCTTATGAAAGGTAAGCTATACTCTACATCAAGGTGGAATCGAAATGGTAGATATAAAACATTGGATAGAAGTATTTACTAAAAAATGGAGGAGACATTTTCTGAGCGTATTTGGTTTATAGGACTGCAGGGCAGCTACGGACGCAATGAGGCAAATGCCAGCAGTGACATTGATATGGTTGTCATACTTGATGAACTTCATACAGAAGATTATTCTTTAGCTATTTTGTCTGGTTCTCCTAAAAGTTTTATTATTTCACTTTTGCATCAGAATTATCAGGACTCTATTGGGATAGGGTAATTCCCGCTGAAACAGGCTGCACAGAAAAAACGTTCTTCATCATTTTTTAAGGCAGAGAACATCCCTGCCATACTGATATAATTCAGGCTGTCTGCCCCTATGAAGTCACATATCTCATCTGTCGCCATGTTGCTGGCTATCAGCTCTTCCCGCCGTGAAGTGTCGATTCCATAATAACAGGGAAATCTGGTAGGTGGTGAAGCCACCAGCATATGGACTTCCGTGGCACCGGCATTCCTTAACATCTGAACAATCTTTTTGCTGGTGGTTCCCCTGACAATTGAATCATCCACCATTATAATCCTCTTGCCATCAACTATCTCATTAATAACATTGAGTTTAAGCCTGACTCCCAATTCCCTCATTTGCTGTGTTGGTTGTATAAAAGTCCGGCCTACATAGCGGTTCTTCATCAAGCCTTCTTCAAAAGGCAATCCCGATTCTTCCGCATAGCCCAGTGCCGAAGCTGTTCCCGAATCCGGCACTGAAATCACCAGATCTGCATCTATTTTATTTTCCCGAGCCAGTTGTTTTCCCAGTTCGCGTCTGGCCTTATATACATTTATCCCGTCTATATTACTGTCAGGACGGGCAAAGTAAATATATTCAAAAATGCAGTGGGCTCTGCGAGGTGAATTAACTACCTGAATAGACCTTAATCCATCCTTGTCGATTACTATAATTTCTCCCGGTTTCACATCACGGATCAATTCCGCACCAATGGTATCCAGGGCGGAAGATTCGGAGGCCAGCACGTAATTACCCTTGAGATTCCCTATGCACAATGGCCTGACCCCCATCTGGTCACGAACCCCTACCAGGCGATCTTCAGTCATAATGACCAGAGCAAAGGCACCTTTCATATCTATCAGACACTTTGCCAGGGCATCTTCCAATTTGTCCTGCGAATACCGGGCCAGAAGGTTGGCTACTACTTCTGTGTCCGTAGTCGTCTGGAAAACCGAGCCGTAAGTGGCCAGCCTTTTTCTCAGTTCAACTGTATTAACCAGGTTTCCATTGTGAGCCAGAGCTATCATTCCATTAAGATAGTGAAATACCAGGGGCTGTGAATTAACCAGAGCACTTCCCCCGGTTGTTGAATAGCGAACATGCCCGACAGCAATATTCCCCTTAAGTTTCTTAATATGACGCGCTTTTATAACCTCAGATACCAATCCCATGCCTTTTTCCAGCTCGATATTATGTTCATTAGCTGCTGCAATACCAGCACTTTCCTGTCCCCGGTGTTGTAGAGCATAGAGAGCATAAAAGGTGGTCCGGGCGGCCTCGTTTTCATCCTCGGGATCATTTAAGAAAATACCACAAACTCCACATTCATCTTTAAACTTATCATCTTTTTCGCAGGGCATTTTATTGCCTCCCCCATTTTTAGAACTTTCACTCCTGGGTCTATATATGAAACCGGAATCCTCTATTTCATAAGGCTTTCTATGGCTTCCTCCCAAATTTGACCGGCATCTGCCAGTGACATACGAATTATCTCCTGTCCGCAGTTTTTAAATAGCAGGTCTTTTCCTCCTACCTGTCCCAGCACCTGTGTTTGCAGACCTTTACTGTTTGCCAGCTCCTGTACTTTCTTGAGTTTATCGGCATTAATACTTATCACTGCCCTTTCGGGAGCTTCCGAAAACAGAACCCCGTCAGTCCTCTTATTTTCAAAATCGAAGTCTACCGTAAAACCCCGACCGCCTTTTATGGCTGATTCAGCCAGGCATACGGCCAGGCCGCCATCAGATATGTCATGACAGGATTTACACAGACCGTCAGCATTTAGCGAAAGCAGCATTTCCACTAAACTCTTCTCGTTCTTAATATCTACAGGAGGAACAGCACCACTTTGTATTCCATGGCATACATAAAGGTATTCCGAACCTCCCAGTTGATCTCTCAATTCGCCCAGCAATACGATTAAATCGCCTTCATCTTTAAAGGCCATATCACAGCGATAATCTATATCCTTCAACAAGCCTGCCATCCCGACTACCGGAGTAGGATAGATGGCTCCTTCCACGGTCTCATTATACAAGCTTACATTACCACTTACTACCGGTGTGTCCAATTCCCGGGCAGCATCGGCCATCCCTTTTATGGCTTGCTCCATCTGCCAGTATATATCAGGTTTTTCCGGGCTGCCGAAATTAAGACAGTTGGTCAGTGCCAGAGGCCTGGCTCCCACACAGGCCAGATTCCTGGCTGCTTCACAGACCGTCAAAACCCCTCCCAGATACGGGTCCAGGTACACGAAACGGCTGTTGCAATCAGTTGTCATAGCCACTCCTTTGGATGTGTCTTTAATCCGCAGTACCGCTGCGTCACCATCGCCGGGCACAATAGCTGTATTGGTCATAACCTGATAGTCATACTGGGAAAACACCCACCTCTTACTGGCTATATTGGGTGAAGCCAGTAGTTTTCTCAATGCCGGTTCCGGCTTTTCTTCGGGAAGAGAGTTAATATCAAAAGCCCGGCATCGCTGATAATATTCCGCCTTCTGCCCCTGACGGACATAGACCGGGCATCCTTCGGTAAGCTCCATGACCGGTACTGCTCCTACCAGTTCTTCACCTTCATAGACTTTAAACATCCCGTCACCACTGACCCGACCTATTACTACCGCGTCCAGGCCCCATTTATCAAATATCTCTTTTATTCGTTCTTCTTTACCTGTCCTGGGTACTATCAGCATTCGTTCCTGGGATTCCGAAAGCATTACTTCATAAGGAGTCATCCCCTGCTCACGGCGAGGCACCTGGAGGACATCGACCTCTACTCCCAGACCTTTTTTACTGGCGGTTTCAGCAATTGAGCTGGTAAGCCCTGCCGCTCCCAGGTCCTGCATCCCGGCAACCAGGTCTTCTTTGATAAGCTGCAGACAGGCCTCAATCAAAAGCTTTTCCATGAACGGGTCGCCCACCTGCACCGAGGGACGTTTGGACTGGGAACTCTCGGATAATTCCTCCGAAGCGAAAGTGGCTCCATGGATTCCGTCTCTTCCCGTTTTGGCTCCCACTATCATTATGGGGCTGTCTATTTCATTGGCTACCGCCAGGGCTATTTCATCCGTATTTACCAGACCCACACACATAGCATTTACCAGGGGATTACCTTTATATGCGGGGTTAAAGTAGACTTCCCCGCCTACCGCAGGTATACCCAGGCAGTTCCCATAGCCGGCAATGCCTGCCACTACACCGGAAAACAATTCTCGTACCCTGGCATCATCGAGCTCGGCAAATCGCAGTGAATTTAATAAAGCAATAGGACGGGCACCCATGGTAAAAATATCTCTAACAATGCCTCCCACTCCAGTAGCCGCTCCCTGGTAAGGTTCAATAGCTGAAGGATGGTTGTGGCTCTCAATCTTGAATACCAGGGCCTGTCCATCTCCAATGTCTACGACTCCGGCATTTTCTCCGGGCCCCTGAATAACCTGCAGGCCTTCTGTGGGGAAATTTTTCAGGAGAGGACGGGAGTTCTTATAGCCGCAATGTTCCGACCACATTACCGAAAACATCCCCAGTTCAAGATAATTGGGTTCCCGGCCCATAATTCCTAATATTTTTTGATATTCTTCATCAAGCAAGCCCATTTCTTTATAAGTCAATTCTTTCATTAGCGTCCCACCTCCTCAAGGTAGTTCAACATGGAAGCGAATATCTTATACCCATCCGTGCCCCCCAGCACTGCTTCTGAACACCTCTCGGGGTGAGGCATCATGCCCAGCACATTCCCCTTTTCATTGCAAATACCGGCTATATTGGCCAGTGAGCCATTGGGGTTATACTCCAGTGATTCCTCCCCCTCCGGACCGCAATAAGTGAATATAATCTGTTTATTATCATTTAGCTCTTGCAGGGTCTTTTCATCACAATAATAATTGCCTTCTCCATGAGCAATAGGGACCTGGATAATCTGGCCTTCCTCCAATTTATTGCTGAAAGGAGTATTTGCCTGTCGAACTTTTAAATTAACGGTATCACAGATAAATTTCAGACTTCTGTTTCTAAGCATGGCGCCGGGTAAAAGCCCCACTTCCAGTAAAATCTGAAAACCATTGCATATACCAATCACCATGCCCCCCTGCCGGGCGTAATCCACAACTGCTGACATTATCGGAGAAAACCTGGCAATAGCACCGGTACGGAGATAATCCCCATAGGAAAAGCCCCCCGGTAAAATAATGGCATCATAGGCACTCAGGTTTGATGCCTGGTGCCAGATATATTCACTTTCCTGCTTCATTACGTTTTTCATGACATGCAAACAATCAGCATCACAGTTGGAACCGGGAAAGACTATTATTCCGGACTTCATACTATACTACCTCCATCAGCTCTACCCGGTAATCTTCGATAACCGGATTAGCCAGGAGTTTATCACTCATATCCTCCAGTTCCCTGCGGGCTGTTTCCTCATCCTGGCTCTTGAGCCATACTTCAATAAACTTGCCTATACGTACTTCATCTACACCCTCATAGTTAAGGACATGAAGAGATTTTTTGACTGCCTCCCCCTGGGGATCGAGTACTCCCTCTTTCAAAGTGACATAAATAATAGCTTTAAACATCTTAACTGCTACTCACCTTTCTTTTTTGGCCTTGGGTTTTTCCAATTAATCTTCTTTTTGTCGTTATTGTTGGGGCGTCCCTTGCGGGTGCCCGTTATACCTGCCCGTTTTACCCATACCCTATTATTTCGGGTACCCGCAAGGGGCACCTCTACAAGAGAGCCTTTTCAATCCTTCGTACTACTTCCTGGTAGGCTTCCTCTTCTTTGCCCAGGTCACGGCGAAAGCGGTCTTTATCGAGTTTTTCCAGGCTTTCCTTATCCCACAGCCGGCAGGTATCAGGTGATATCTCATCCCCCAGTAAGACACGACCGGCAAAAACACCAAATTCCAGTTTATAGTCAACCAGGATTATGCCGATTCCATCAAAAAAATCCTGCAGCACTTCATTTATTTTTAAAGCTTTGGTCTTAATGTCCAGTAGTTCTGCTTCACTGGCCCATCCCATAACCATCGCATGAGACTCATTTATCATCGGATCGTGCAAATCATCGTTTTTGTAGTAAAACTCGATTACCGGTGAAGATAATGGGATGCCTTCTTCCAGGCCCAGACGCTGGGAGAGACTCCCCGCTACCCGGTTGCGGACTACCACCTCAACAGGAATCATATCCAGCTTTTTAACTACCACTTTTCTATCATCGGTCTGTTCTACCAGGTGAGTTTCTATACCTTTGCTTTCCAGCAATTTAAAAAGCAAACATGAAACCCGGTTATTTACTATCCCTTTATTATTTATAGTGCCTTTTTTCCGTCCATCAAATGCAGTGGCATCATCCTTGTAAGTCATCAGAACCAGACCTGCATCATCAGTAGCATAAACCTTCTTGGCCTTTCCTTCATAAAGCAGTTCACCCTGGACCATAAAAATACCTCCTCAATATTTATTCCAGGCCACAGCGCCGGAATATATAGTCCACATTGGCAGTATAAATGGATAAGTCGAATATTTGCTCTATTTCCTCTGCTGAAAGCAGGTTCATTATTTCCTGGTCTTTTAATACCAGTTCTTTAAAATCAAGCCTCTCATTCCAGCTGCGCATAGCATTTCTCTGTACTACTCGATAAGCGTCTTCCCGTAAAAGACCTTTAACCACCAGGGACAGCATAAGTTCCTGGGAAAATACCAGGCCCCTGGTTTTGTCAATATTCTCTGTCATCTTGTCTTCATATACTACCAGGCCTTCAATTATAGCGGTAAACTTGTCCAGCATATAGTGGAGCAGGATACAACTGTCAGGGATAATAACTCTCTCTACCGAGGAATGAGTCAAATCCCTTTCATGCCACAAAGCCACATTCTCCATAGCTGCCAGGGCATTACCCCTTATCACCCGTGACAATCCGGCAACCCTTTCACTCATCATGGGGTTACGTTTATGAGGCATGGCCGAAGATCCTTTTTGCCCTTTGCGAAACGGTTCTTCGGCTTCCAGGATTTCTGTCCTCTGTAAATTCCTGATTTCGGTAGCCATTTTCTCCAGCGAGCTGGCAATCACCGCCAGGGTAGTCATAAACTGAGCATGTCGATCACGCTGTATGATCTGGGTGGAAACCGCACAGGTCTTCAAATCCAGGCTCTGACATACATATTCCTCCACCCGGGGATCGAGATGAGCCAGATTACCTACCGCTCCGGAAATGGCTCCATACGCTATCACTTCCCGGGCCTCTTGCAGTCTCTCCATATTTCTTTGCAGTTCACTGTACCAGAGTGCCATTTTTAAGCCGAAAGTACTGGGTTCTCCATGAATGCCGTGAGTACGGCCAATATTTAAGGTATATTTATACTTTCCAGCCTTTTGAGCTACAGCACTTTGCAAGTACTTCAGTTTCTCCAGGATTAAATCAGCCGAATCCCTCATCTGCATGGCTATGCCCGTATCCAGAATATCCGAGGAAGTCATCCCCAGATGAATATATTTGGATTCATCACCTACATATTCACCTACATTGGTTAAAAAAGCGATTACGTCATGATGTACTTCAGCTTCAATCTCCTGGATACGCCGGACATCAAAATCCGCGCGTTCCCTTATAGCTGCCACCGCTTCCGAAGGTATCTTGCCGATTTGAGCCCATCCTTCACAGGCGGCAATCTCAATCTTCAGCCAGTTTCTCAATTTGTTCTCTTCGGACCATACAGCCCCCATTTCCGGCAGGGTGTATCTATTTATCATTAATTAGCCCCCTAAATCTTGTAATTCAGCAAGCGATATATAAATATGTATCGCGAAATCAGATCACTATTTACCAATGGCTGAGAAATATGCAATGATTATCCCTTGAGAGTGAGCTTTAGCGAAGAATTTATAATACAATTTGGATGTAAATGCCGACTTTACAGTGTTCGCAGCATGATCTGCGATGAGATCCTTCACTTCGTTCAGGATGACACCAACATCAAAAACCTAATTGTGCAAAACTCTCACTTAAGATAGTTTACAGCTCCTATCTCTTTCAGTTTTTTATCCTTTTTGAGAACACTCTCTGCCATATCTTTTCTATAATCAAGCAAACGCTGACGTATTCTCTCATCCTGCAAAGCCATTATCTCCAGAGCCAGCAAAGCGGCATTGGCACTTCCGTTAATAGCAACCGTTGCCACCGGTATACCCCGGGGCATCTGCACTATGGAGTAAAGGGAATCCACCCCGGATAATGTACTGGATTTAATGGGAACTCCGATAACCGGAAGAATGGTATAGGCAGCGATAACTCCCGGCAGGTGCGCGGCACCCCCGGCACCGGCGATTATTGTTTTTATTCCTCTCTCTGTAGCCTGGGAAGCATATTCAGCAGTCTCATTCGGCAGACGATGAGCCGAGCAAATAGTATATTCGTAATCAACGCCAAATTCCTCCAATATATCGCCAGCCTCTTTCATTATGGCCAGGTCAGAATCACTTCCCATAATAATTCCTATCTCAGGCACAAAATACACTCCTTTCCTAAAGCTTCATTTATCAATCTATTAGTATTTTTGCTTAGTTGCAGGGATAATAATGCATTTCCTGAAAAAATCCTGGTTTTGTAGATATCAAAAACTAAGCTTGTATTCCCTGATATGTACCCCAAGGGCACAAGCCCCCCCGAAAATCGCTTAGTGTTTAGGGGTATTACTCCTCACCCCTTACCCCTTGCGTTAACAATAAAATCATCGTCTATTTAATATCTGTTTTCCTATTAATTCTGCGTTTAAACAAAAAACCCGGGCGGTCAGTTTCGTAACCGAAACCTATCCGCCTGGGCTTTTATCCCTATACGGTGTAGTGCTTTAATAAGCACCTGTGTCACTCGGACCAGCCAATGAAGAACCATGCGGAACCCTAGACACACTTTCGCGTTTCTTGCCTGTATTAATTTACAACTTGATATTAGCAAAGCTCTTTTAACATGTCAACTTGCTAAAGCTTTTACTCCCGCAGCTGTTTATCAATCCAGCGGCATACCCTCCTGGAAAACAGTAATTCCATATGGTTGACCGGCAGTACAGTCTTGTCCCGTAAAACCGCGCCCCGTTTCTCCAAACTTTCGGAATACAGGGCACTATCCACAAAAACTATACCATCACTGGGAGCGGAATCCTCACCCGGAACAGCATTGAAAATATGATTGTCTCCAGCCATAAGAGAAAACTCGATGCCTGCTTCCAGACCCTTTTTATCCAACTTCTCTATCAGGTTTCCCCCTTCTTCTATAGCCTGCTCAATGCCATAGGAATGACTGACAAAGCCCCAGCCTCCATAATAAGTAGTCCACCAGTCCTGCTGCATTACATCCAGCTCATATTTATCATCCCAGCGATATAGCATCTGCTTTTGCCCGGGAAAGCAGCCCCCGCTATAAATGCTGCGTTTGCTGGTATCGACCATTGTTCCCAACGACAGTATTTTATCCCATGACATTGCTCCATTGGAACCGGATACATATAGCAGGTAATTGAAAAGCGGGTTGCGAAAGGAGAAGTCCAATCCCATATTAGGTACACCCAGCATAATATATCGCCTCACATCATGGCGAAACGCGGTGTTTGCCATATTGGACAGGTAAATTCGGGCCGCAATGCCCCCTTTACTGTGCGCTATCAGATCGACTTGTTTTTCCCCGGTAACTTCCCTGACACGCGATATCGCATCTGCCAACTGTTCAGCCTGAAAATAATTATCCCCGTGAGAATGGGGAAAAGTCACGGCGAATACGCGATAACCTAATTCGGTTAACTGTTGCTGCAGACCTTCGAAGCCCATAGCAAAAAGATCGGTATATGAAGTCGCATCCAGCCCAGCACCGTGCACCAGGATAATAGGGATATTATGCTGATTACGATTCCATCCAGAGGCATAATGGAGTAAATACTTATCGGCAGATGGGGTATTAGTGCCAAAATGAGATACTATGTCCAGATCCAGATGCTGGTTTTCTTCACAAAACTCTTCTCTTTTCCCTTTGAGTCCTTCCACATGGTATAATTCAACTTTTTCCCAGAATCTATCGCTGTTCTCGTAATGTAGCCCCACATTAAGGAAAAGATCCCTGGATAAATTCTGCAAAACACTGTTCCCGGCTGTTTGCAGACAGTCTATTAATAGTGGTGGTCCAGTTATAAGATCAAACACCCAAGCCCCTCCTCATTCCAGATAGCACCATTATAGCAAGTCCCGGCCCCGAGGCCAAGAAAATCTGGAATTGCAGCGGCCTGGATAGTATAAAACAAAGACAGCTAAAGGCTTTGTAAACGGTTCTTTAATTTTTGCATTTCTTCAAAAAGTACTACTGCCTCACTGTAAATGTCATCCTGCCCGGTTTTCAGGAGATAGTCAAAATTTGTTTCCTTTTCAATGTCATCCAAGCGAGAAATCAAGGTTGCAGTGAGATTTTTAAGCAGATCTTCCATAGCATTAACTCCTTTTTGCCTGCGGTCTGGCAAATATGAGCCATTACTTTGCTGCAAATTCACATTGCCCGGCTTTATTCTCTTGAAAAATCTGTTCATTTATATGCACATCCACAAGCTTTATTTTATTAGAAATTATCACCATGATCCCAGGTGCTTATACCTGCTAAGTAACAAGCCCTGTAGACAGCCTATTCATAAATATGCAGATTAGCGCAAATACTCTGATTGATCTTCAAGTAAGATTAATATTATTAGATTCACCATTTTTAGTGTAATATTAGAATAGAGTTTTCGTATTAATAGACGATAGATAAATATTCAGAAAGGAAGGGTAAGATATGAATAGGGGTAAAATTCTGGCATCACTTATTGTTCTGGTACTCATTGCTGCAGCTGTATTTGCTTTTAATCCATCAGACAAGCAAGAACCGCCAAATATTAGTGAGCCTGATAATAAACAATTCATAGAACAAGAAATAACCTTATATTTTGGCGACTCTCAGGCTATGTTCCTTGTTCCGGAAAAACGCATCATTGAAATTGAAAAGGATTCTCCAATTGCTGACGCTGTAGTTACGGAACTTATAACCGGCCCCCAGAATAAAGACCTTAGCCCTACTATACCTCAAGGTACCAGGCTTCTCTCTCTGAAGATTGAAGATAGGGTCGCTTATCTGGACTTCAATAAGGAATTCAGGGAAAATCACCCGGGAGGCAGCAGCGGAGAGACTATGACCCTTATTTCCATAGTCAATAGTCTTACTGAATTGGATTCCATAGATGAAATACAGATACTTATAGAAGGCGAAATATATGAGACCCTGGCAGGACACTGGGACATCAGTAAACCCATTACAAGAGATGAGAAAATAATTCAAAAATGATTTAATCGGCCCAGCAGCCTCATCCTATTATGTAGTATCTCCGTAACGGTATACAAAAGCAAACAATGCGGATACCAGAAAATATACCAGAACAAAGAATAGTAAAATCGGCCATCCCTTTATTTGCAAAATACCAGCCAGAATAATGGCACTTAAGGCAGCCAGTAAAATCGAAGTCCCTACTTTTAAGATTTGGGCAGAATTAGCCAGCATTAAAGCCTGCCCGTTCCTTTCCTGCTGGTTATGTTCAAAAAATCTTATGGCTAGTCGATAAAATATTATCGCCGCCAGAATTATGAGCAGAACCGCCCAGACATTCAACTGTCCATAACAATAGTGATCCAAATAATAGGGCAAAGTCAGATGATTGGCCCAAAAGGCCAGGGTCTCCCGGTATGGGATTAAAAACATTCCGGGATAAAGGTCAAAGGCCGCAAACAGTTCTCCCAGAATTTCTGCCAATATACGGGGAAAATAGATAAATATTATAGCAGCAAACAGTGCTGTGCGAAAGTTCCCCGTAATGCTGGCGGCCAAAAGAGCCAGGGCAAATATCGCCAGATAAACGGAAGTGGTCAGCAGGAACCATTCCCCGGCAGCCCCTATAGAATATTTAGCAGGTAAGCAGATATTTAAGCCAAGCATAAACAAGAATTCAAAAACCATTATCGCTGTTATGACACCTGCTCCCAGCAAGAATTTTGTACTCAGGACCTCCCTCCTGCTAACTGGAGTAGCCAGCAAAAACTCCAAGGAATTATTGCTCCTTTCCTCCGCCACAATTAATACAGCCAATACCATGATTAAGATAGGTACCAGAGTCCGCATAATCCAATTATCACCGCTGTTTACCATCAGGGCTATTCCCTCTGACCAGGTATTGGCATGGTAAGCCCCGCCATTAAACCAGGCTTCTGGATACAAAGCTCCTAAAGCCAAAGTAAAAATTGCCGAAAAAACCGGGGTAAGACTCATAATAATAAAAAGCCCCCAAAAGCGCAGACTGTTCTGCCGCCATTCTTTCCAGGCTAGAGCTTTATTCCAGTAAAGCAATTTCATGGCTGTAGCCCTCCTTTTTCATGGTATAAACGAATAGATCTTCCAGACTGATATCCAGGGTATCCATATATTGCGGTTTTAAAGCCTTTATTCTTTCCAGGTTTTCTGTAAAATGGTCTCCCAACACAATTGAATATACCTTACCTTGAGTTTCCACCCTTAATAGTCCTGGTAAATCCTTTATTTCTTCCGGCAAACCTTCAGGAAAAATAGCCTGGATTTTACGGCTGTTGGCTTTCCATTCATCCAATGAACGCTGAAAAAGCAGCTTCCCTTTCATGATTACAGCTACCTGATCAGCCATCCTCTCCAGTTCATGCAGGTTATGAGTGGAGAAAAAAATGCCGGCACCGGAAGCCGCCTCCTGCATATACAAGCGCATGAATTCCTGTTTGATCACCGCGTCCAGACCACTGCCGGGTTCATCCAATATCACCAGCCTGGGCCTTATAGAAAGAGCAATAATATGGGCCAGGCGGGTTTTCATTCCCTTGGAAAGTTCCCTCACCCGATCTTCGATCGGTAAATCAAAGGCTTTTAATAGAGTTTTACACCTTTTTTTGTCCCAGTTGGGATAAACCCGCTGACAGTACCCCAGAATGTCTTCAACATAAAAAGAGGGATAGAAATTCTGCACTTCCGGTACATAGGCTATATCCTGGCGCAACTCCCCCGAAGGATTACTGATATCCCTTCCTAAAAGAGCGGCTGTTCCTGAACTGGGGAAAATAATGCCCATCAATATTTTTATCAGAGTACTCTTCCCCGCGCCATTGGGACCCATTAAACCGAATACGCTCCCTTCCGGGACCGCTAAATCGATATCATCCAGCGCCACTTTTTTTCTCCCAAAAATCTTGCTGAGATTCTGTATCTCTATCGCCCAGTTTTGCATTTCTACACCCCCTCCCTGTTTCGATACCAGTTTTGTACCGTTTTTTCCATTAAAGCAAGCAGCGTTTTTTCATCAAGCTGCAAATAATAAGCCTCCACCATTATCTTTTCCAGCATAGATTTAATGGCCTTTTCTTTTTCCTCCAGATTCTTCTGCGGTTTGTGGGCCGCCACAAAGGTCCCCCGTCCCCTCAAGGTCTCAATAATCCCTTCCCGCTCCAGTTCCTGATAGGCCTTGGCAATGGTATTGGGATTGATGGTGACTTGAGCTGCCAGTTCCCTGACTGAAGGCAGCTTTTCACCGGTCTCCAAAATACCCCGGGCAACAGCTTCTTTCACACCGTCCACCAATTGCCGGTAGATAGCTACACTGGACCGGGGATCAACATCAAACCACATACCATCCTCCCCCTTAGCATTTCTAAAAAACTATACTCTATTTGCTGCTGAATCCTGTGGAATGCTTTGCCTCTTCATTCTATGTCAATTCCATGTGTATTATGTGTACTATTTAATATAGTACACTCATGATAATCATTGTCTGTTTAATTTGTCAAGAATTTTTTTAACTTTCTCATTGTGTAAGTTATAAAAGCAGATAGTTTGCATAATTAGCAGCTTATTCATATCATTATTTAAGCAGGTATTTGGACAATGTCATCCTGAGGCAAAACCGAAGGATCTTAATATTCCTTAAAAGGGGGATTATCCCATTGAATGTCCCCCCTTCGCCTGCTATTAATGTCATTTGGCCGGTGCTTTAGAATGAGATCCTGGATTTGTTGAATTATATAAAACTCTTAAGTAAAAAATTTCGTTAAGGGAAAAGTAAGTTCAGGAAAAAAGTAGGGCTGTTTGATCACAGTGCGGTTTCAGGATCGATCTTTTCCCCTGAAGCCATATTCCAACAGAGCAGGTGATATTTATGAGGATAAACTTTGGTTATGTAGCCATGTCCACGATTTTACAGGATTGTTCTCCGTCAAAGACTATTACCGTAAAGAATTTATCCAGGATCGCAGATGAAAAATTAAGAATAATTAAGTTAAGGTCACTGGCCAAAACCAATCTGAATAACATTCAAAGGCTCTTTTTCCACAATAAATCTCATGATATAACGGTATTCCGTTTGACTTCCAAACTAATTCCCCTGGCAACACACCCCATAGCCCAAAACTGGGATTGGGCAAGTGAACTGGCCTATGAGCTGAAGTCTTTAGGTGATTATGCCAGGGAAAACAAGTTCAGGCTCAGTGCGCATCCAGAGCATTTTACCCTGCTCAATTCGCCCAAGGAGGAAATTCTCACCGCATCCATCAAAGATTTGGAATACCATCATCAAATATTTAAAGCTATGGGCCTGGACTCGTCTACCAAACTGGTTATTCATGTAGGCGGAAGGTATGAGGATAAAGACCTTTCCATGGAAAGATTCATCAATAACCACCATAAGCTTCCTTTACATTTAAAAAATAGAATAATACTGGAAAATGACGATAAAATCTATACCAGCAGAGATGTGCTTAAAATATGCCAGGAATTAAAAATCCCCATGGTACTGGATATCCATCATCACTGGTGCAATAACTATAATGATGATATAGAAGATTATTTACCGGCTATATTTGATACCTGGAAAGATGAACCCATCCCCCCTAAAATACACCTCTCAAGCCCCAGAGACCAGAAGCATTTCAGGAATCATGCCGACAACATTGATTTGCTCTTTTTCCTGGATTTTTTGGAGAAGGCAAAGAAAGTTAACCAGGATTTTGATGTCATGATTGAAGCCAAAAACAAAGATGGGGCTTTATTTCAATTAATGAGTGAATTAAAAGATATCTCTCGGGTGAAATTTATAAATGAGGCATCTGTGGAAGCTTAGGGACGGTCCTCTTGCTTCCTTTAGGCTTTAAATATTAGGTTGACCGATATTCCTAAGATCCGTGCCGCTTGTCTATGCGTTAAATCCGGCCCAGATTGATCAATTGAGAGTAGTTTTTCGCAATGTTGACAACAGTACCGTAATTATAAAATATTTATTATTTCTTTGGTAAATAATATGTTTAGAATTTTATATCACTATTCCAAGTAATCAGTGTCAGGAGTTGAAATAATGGATAATAGAGAGTTTGATAAAATAATGGAACAGACTATTGAGTTGGAGAAAGAAGCCTACGAGTTTTATCGTAATGCAGCAGAAAAAGTAACAGAGCCCGCAGTCAAACAGCTCTTTGCCGAATTTGCCAGCGAACAATCTCTAAGCAAGGAACAATTGGAAGAACTAAAAGCAAACGAGGTCTACGATTTTGACTTCAACGGAGCTCCGGATTTCAAAGTCTCCGAAACAGTTGATTCACCCCGCTTATCAACAGACATGAAGCCGCTTGATGCAATTGCCCTGGCTATGAAAAAAGAAGAAGAGGCTGTCAAAACCTATTCCAGCCTGGCGACTTTTACAAGTGATCCGGAAAAGCAAAGACTCTATCATGAACTGGCTCAAATAGGAGAAAAGCGCAAAGCCAGAATGGAAGCTCTTTATACCAATGCTGCTTTTCCGGAAGTATGGTAACCTTCCTCCATTGTTTCAGGGAGACGGGGGGGATTGACCTCCATTATGCTCAGCAACAGCTTGTCAATCCCCCGTCCCTTTTCAATCCGATAAGGCATTCACAAAATACCAGGGACATTTCACATCTATATTCTTATATTTCAAACAGGCTATTTAGTCCTCTTGCCTGTGACCTATGTATTATTTTTGCAAACATAAAGGATTTTGGAATATTCTATGGTAAATATATTATGGGGTGATATTATGAATGCCAACAATCCTTTTTATGAAAAAAAATTTGACTGCCCGGTATGTAAAACAAAATTTACTTCTCTGGCTGTCCGTAGCTCAAAGATTTATGTTGAATTGAAGGAATCTGATCTGCACGTTGTTTACCGGGGAGTAAGTCCTCTGCATTACTCTATAATAGTTTGCCCTTCCTGTTATTACGCTGCTTCCAATAATAATTTCTCTCAGGAAATAACCCCCAAATTATTGGAAAAGATGATTCAAGCCTTATACCATTTAAGGCCCGAGCCAGGTATTGAATATAACCGGGAAAGAGATTTACAGAAAGCTCTGGGTTCTTTTAAGCTGGCTATCCGCTCCGCCCAGCTAAAACAAGTCGCTAGCGGCGACCTGGCCGGTCTGTTTTTATGCGCTGCCTGGATAGCTAGAGAAGCCAGAGATCAGGAACTGGAGAAAGTCTATCTCGAAAAAGCTCTGAACCATTATCTGCAGGCTTTCAACAAGGACTTTAAATCGATTGGTAACATGAGTGACGTACAGGCAACTTATCTTATAGGCGAGTTATACCGTCGCAACGGTGACAGCAAAGAGGCTGTTAACTGGTTTAACAAGGTAATCGTACACAGGTATATAAAGCAATATCCCCATATCGAAAAACTGGCCCGGGAGCAGTGGTCTCTCGCCCGGGAACAAACCCAAATGCAGCCTTATTCTGAAAACACAACGGTTCAGCAGCTTGTTCAGGCAGAAGAAAAGCCTGAACAGGATAACTATGCCGTCCAGGCCAGCAGCACAAGGAAAACCGCGTCCCCAAAGCGGCGACCCATTATGCAAATGCCGGTTCATCTATATGCCGACCAGATTGATTGTCTCACCCGTATTGTAAATAACGGCTATAACAGCAGTAAAACACTGGTTAGTAAAGAGCAGGTTTTGCGCGCCCTGCTGGACGCAGTTATAAAAAACCTGGATAACAATTTACCCGAAAAATTCAGCAATGAAGAGGAACTAAAAACCCTTTTTATCGAGTTGCTAAAATAGGAATCAAAAGGCGTATCGATACAATGGACTGGGACATGAAAAAACGGGCAGGCTGTCACCCCCTCAAGCTTTTACTTGGAATCAAGCTTATTCTATATTCACATTAATTACCCAACACCTCAGTTTAAACGATTATTCATTGCCTAAAACTATGACATATGACAGATTTATTACAAGCCATGAACTACATCCCGGTCCAGTATTTTTTTGCGTTCCTTCCAATCCGGCATATAGTTGCTGAGAAAATCATAAAACTGTTTGCTATGATTTGGGTATAGAAAGTGTATTAGTTCATGTAAAACCACATACTCAATGCAAGCCGGGGTAGCTTTCGTGAGATATTGGTTAAATGTGATTACACCTCTTTGCGGGCTGCAACTGCCCCACAAAGTCTTCATTTTCCGCAGCATTACTCTTGGCCTGTCGACTTTATATTTCTCTACAATCGGGTACAGCTTATCAACTTGAGCATTGAGAACCTTCAGGGATTCTTTTCGCCAGCATTTGTCAAACTGGGCAAAAATTCTTTCCTGATCATTTATATCAGGCGCACAAATATGAAGAATCTTTCCCTCTTTATATACCATACTCCTGTTACTTTGAGAAACAGCAAAAATCAAGTCCTCCCCTAAATAGCGGATAGAAATACCACTGCGGATTTCGTCTGTCGCAGCATATCCTTTGGTTTGCTCAAAAACCTGTATTTTTTTGCTCAGCCATTGATTTTTGCTATTGAGATATTGTTCAATCCATATTCGCGGGGTACTCTCAGGCACAGAAAATTTAACCGTTTTATCCGGGAAAACTTTCAGACGACAGGTTTTCATCTTTTTGCGCTCAATCAAAACAGAAACTGTAGTTTTTAACTCCGGCAAGTGGACATCATATATTTCCATGTTTAATACACCTTCTTTGCCGCCATCATAATCTCATCAATTACAATATCGATGGCATCTAATGAGCAGTTGAGATTATTATCCTCAATATAGTCAAACAGTAAATCATCCAGATGCTTCTTAATATTCCGGTGTACAACCACATTGTCCCGCCAGTCGCGTTTCGCGTTTTCTGCAACAATTGACTTTACCTCAATAGCCAATTGGCCGAGAGATTCCTTTAAGCTGCTATCCGGCGATGTTCCCATTGCCTTTTTCACTCCGCTATTAATCGAACCATAAAAAGTCTTTGCTGCTCCATCATCCACAATAAGTTCCGGATAATCAATGGTACTACGACCTTCCCGATAGTCTTCCGCAATTCTGTCCATCTCGGAAAGATATTTTTCACTGTTGCGTTCAGCCATATATTCGCCAATCGTCTCATTGATGCGATCCATAAAAGTCATGTACTGAATAGGATCATCATACCTTCTGCTTTCAAGGACTTCCACCTGTCTTGTCTGAATCGCCTCCGCTTTGGCATCATTTGATCCCAGTCGTGCAAGCTGCTCTTCCATTTTATCCTTGTTCAGAATATCCAAAGGCTCAATAATAATTTTGGCATCTTCGGCATTGACATAGGTATTAAGAAGTTGACGAACGCCATCTTCATACCTGGAAAAATCCACGCTGTCATTGAAACGTAACGAAACGCTGTCTTTCAGCTTCTTGAAAAAAAGATAGTCTTTCCTATATACTTCGCTTTGATAATAGCCAACCGCTGCAAACAAATCGTAACTGGAATATAAAAAGTCCGCCAGTTTCGCAAAAGCGGCCAGCCTGGTATAAAAGTCTTTGCGCGTATCGTATTCCCGCAACCGCTCCTGCCAGACATTGGCGCTGGTTTCGTTTTTATCGATGCCGGCAAATATCTGCCATAATGCTTTGTGGTAGTCTTCGAGTCTCGTTTGTTGTTCTGATACAGCAGATATAGCTGTCCCTATATCAGTGCTGTCAAATCCATCCATGCCGGATTTCTCGTCGCTATATATATCCAACGCAGAGTTAAGCTTTTTAAAAATACCAATATAATCTACGATCAATCCAAATTCTTTATCTTCATACACCCGGTTTACCCGCGCAATCGCTTGCAGCAAGCTATGGTCTCTAAGCGGTTTATCTACATACAAAACAGAGGCGATTGGCGCATCAAAGCCCGTAAGCAACTTGTCTTTAACGATCAATAAATCAATATCTCCGTCTTCTTCAACAAAAGCTCCTGTCACCGCGTCTTCATAGGTCTCATAATTGTTTTTATAGAGGGGATCAACTTCTTTTCTGAAAAAATCAGCAATAATCCTGGCGGTCTCTTTTGTGTTTTCTTCATCGTCTCCCTCTTTTTGGGTATTCGGAGTGATTACGAGCGCCGGACTCACCCCCCCCAGGCTTTTAAGCATATAGAATATCTCAACCGCCACCGCTCGGGATGAGCAAGTCAGCATGGCCTTAAAACCCTTGGGCTTCACATAATTGACAAAATGCTCATGTAAATCAAAGGCCACCATGCTCAAGCGCTGTTTGGTCTGAGAAATAGCAAGAAAGCGACTATATTTCTTTTCCAAATCGTTCTGTTCATCCTCGGTCAGCCCCACAGTAATATATTTGAGATGGGCGTTGATTTGCTCGCTGGTCACCTTCTGCGGAATAACACGCCCTTCATAAACAATGGGAACAGTGACCTTGTCATCAATGGCATCCTGCAAGCTGTACCTGTCAATCAATGGCCCAAATTTCGCATATGTGTTTTTGGCGCTTTCTATCTTCTCTTTTCCTCTTTGCTTTGCTTTTTTCAGCAGCGGTGTTCCGGTAAACGCAATTTTTACGGCATTGGGCAAAACCCTGTTCATATAGGTGTTAAACTTGCCATATTGCGTTCTATGCCCTTCGTCAATAAACAAAAACAGATTTTCACTTTCATTGCGGTAGTTCTTCTTGATTGCCGCCTCAAACTTGTTCACCAGCGCTGTAATAACAGTGTTCCCCTCGTCATCCAGCAATTCAATTAACCCCTTGCCGGTTTTAGCACGATGGGGACTCATTTTTGTGTTTATAAAGTTGTCCCGTATCTGCTTATCCAAATTGATGCGATCTGTCACCATAATAAAGCGCGGATTGCGAATGGGGCTGTCTTTGTGAGCGCTTTCCCGCAGTATGAGCTTGGTCAGCATAATCATTGTGAGTGTTTTGCCCGAACCCTGTGTATGCCAGACCACACCATTTCGAGTACCGGCATCGTCTTGTAACAAAATGCGTTTCATACATTTTTTTACAGCAAAATACTGTTTATATCGAGCGATTTTCTTGATGTTGTTGTCATAAATAATATAATTCCGAATCAAGTCCAGCAGTCTTTCCGGGTGAAGCAGCGCAACCAACGCGCGATCCTGTTCTTTGAGCTGCCCATCTGGGGAACACTTGCGGCACCACTCGTGCTGCCAGTCTTTACTGTCTTTATCCTCATGCCAGGAAACAAAATACTTTGCCGCCGTACCGCAGGTGCCGTACAATACCTTGTCGGGATTCATCGCCATGACCAGCTGTGTGTATTGAAAGAGCTGCGGTATGTACTCATTGCCCCAATTGCGGATGTTCTGGATAACGCCCTCCATCACATCCACGCTGGATTTTTTGCATTCAATCACAACAAGGGGAATGCCGTTCACCAGGACCACAATATCCGGACGAGCGAACTTCCCGTTCGGTCGCTCCACTTCAAATTCATCTGTCACCTGAAAAATGTTGTTTTCCGGGTGCTCAAAATCAATATAGTCGATATCAAACGACTGCTTGCTGCTGTCCGGCAGGGATTCTTCCAGACTTTTGCCGGAGCAGAGCATCTCGTAGATTTCTTTGTTGGCAGCATAAAGCCCGGCAGCGTTCTGCACATGCATGGCGCGAATGGCCGCTGCAATGGAACCGCCGGAGAAAAAGCGCGGTTCGCTGCCGTAAGGATAAGTGCGCTTGCTTAAGGATGCTTCCAGCTCGCCTTCAAACAGCACAGCTTTTCTAGAGCCACGCTTCTGCTCCGCGTCGCCCCTGGATACTCTGGTATATCCCAATTTTTCAAGCACTTTCAGTGCCCGTTCCTGCGATTCGGGCCGCTCATTGAATATGGTATGGCTTGGCATTGCGGTACCTCCTTTAAACTGAAACTCGCACGATGCCTGTTAGTAATAGCTGCATCAGGGCTTTTTTCTTTTGCTGCCATTGGGAAAGTTCTTGTTCCAACAGGTCAATTTTGACATCTTGTGCAGCAATAACGGTAGCAATGGCAATTTGTTCCTCAATTGAGGATGGCAGCAAGAATTTCATATTAGAAAAACCTTTCATACTGATAATTGGAGTTGCTGTAGTGCCAGCATATTTCATAAAGTAATTTTTAGAGTTTTCCATCATATAGTAAAGAAATTCTACGTCATGATTAGAAAATGGAATTATTGCGTTAATTTGCTGATTACAACTCCCCTTTTTCATTAGTATCGTGTTCTTTCCGATGCTAGCTATGCAAGTAACAAGAAGTGTCTTTTCCGGCAATGTTCTTCCTTTTACTAGTCCGGAACTGGATAATGATCGTTCTGTTAATGTCGTATATTTCCTATTAATATCAGTAGGAGTTACCCATGGATATAATCCATCTTCATAGTATTCTTTCTTTTCTGTCGGAGGAGTTGTCCCGGTGACAATTATCCCCATATCCTTAACCCTTGTTATAGTCCAACTACTTTCAAACCCCTGCAGCCTCACCCCGCTATCAGGATCAAGCAGATTCTGCATCAACCATTTTTTGCGCTTGCGTTCTTCTTCAATAAGCTCCCGTTTTAGTTCAATCACTTTGTCGCAGTGGTTAAGTATTACGGCAATTTTTTGCTGCTCCGTCAACGGTGGCACAGGCAACAAACACCCATAAAAATCATCGTTATACAAATTGAGCAAGCCATCGTTACGGACGCCTGCATTTATCAACCGATATAGCTGATGATTCATAAATCCATTTATGAACAGGTGAACATAAAAATCGCTATTGCAGATACTATCCAACAATCTGAAACTATTAAACACATTAGGTACGGCAGCAATTTCACGTTCCTCTAAGTGTCCTGTCAATAAACATTGCAAACAATTTGGCCAAAAAATAAGTTGACACTTACCCTGTATTTTTTAAAAGCTCAAAGCTTAATCTGCCTGGGCTTCCATCTCTTTTAGTAAAACTCATCCTGAGT
>Ga0334889_1002182_pt1 | contig 22801 bp, 25 predicted proteins | sample GraSluR1_MG_2_FD_207222 | JGI IMG/M metagenome (GOLD analysis project Ga0334889, IMG submission 207222) | Sludge microbial communities from methane-producing bioreactor in Wageningen University, Netherlands - Granular Sludge_8_08-R1 | ecosystem: Engineered > Bioreactor > Anaerobic > Unclassified... | reverse complement strand
AAAAAACGTATTTGTAAAATCTTGGAAACCTGAAGAATTTTTTAATGGAGCTGAAATTTGGTCCTGGGGTAAGAATTATTCAAATGAACCTGGAGCTGCCCCTTACATAGTCTATTCGAATACTACTCAATTCACACTACAACCGCTGGAATCAAAATCTTTTATGATTTATTTTACAGTGATGAGTGATATAGCCGAGCAGGATATCACCCTAGAAGCTCTTCTCAATAAAGTTAGCCAATTATTGCCATAATAGATCCTAATTCGCTTCTATCCTGCCGGTAGATACCCCTCTCTTCCTAAAAAATGAGAGGGGTTTTTTATTTTTTTGGTGGATAATTAAATCCAGAGCTTTTTAAGGAAATAACGACTTCAATATTGTATTTTTTCGATTTTAAAATCAGTACAGTATATTGATATAATCTTAACTTAACTACTCTCAATGAGTATCGATATGAAATCTCCAATACAGTTATAATTAATAAATTAATCGGAGGATTCCAATCAGTGAAATATCGACAAATCGGTTTGACAAAAGAAAAAGTTTCCGCCCTCGGTTTTGGATGTATGCGGCTTCCGACCCTCGATCGAAAGCCATCATCTGGGGAGGTTGATGAACCGGAAACCATTCGCATGCTGCGTTATGCTATTGATAATGGTGTAAATTATATCGATACCGCTTATACCTACCATAATGGGAAAAGCGAAGAAGTGATCGGCAGGACACTTCAGGATGGTTATCGGGAAAAAGTATTATTAACCACCAAAATGCCTATCTGGTTGGTGGAAAAAAGCAGTGATTTCGACCGTTTTCTACATGAACAACTCAGTAGGTTAAAAACTGATTCTTTGGATATTTATTTATTACACAATCTCAAAAAGGAAACCTATCATCATCTTCTCAAGCTGGGAATATTCTCCTGGGCTGAAAAAGCAATCGATAAAGGCCTTTTTCGATATTTTGGTTTTTCCTGTCATGAACCATTTTCCATCTTTAAGGATTTTATAGATTCCTATGATCGCTGGTCGATAACCCAAATCCAGTATAATTATATGAATGAAGATGTCCAAGCAGGAACCAAAGGACTAAAATATGCTGCTGAAAAAGAAATCGGTGTGGTAATCATGGAACCGCTTTTAGGGGGAACGTTAGCCAATCCCCATCCAGAGATTCTCTCCTTACTTAACCAAGCTAACCCTCAGCGCTCCCCCGTTGATTGGGCATTACAATGGCTTTGGAACAAACCTGAAATTTCAACCGTACTCAGTGGAATGAACTCCTTTGAGCAGGTCCAACAAAACATCAACAGTGCAAATCATTCCGATTTTAATTCCCTCCCTTCTGAGGATCTCGATACCATCTCAAGAGTTCAGATAAAATATTCTTCCATGGATCCAATTCCTTGTACCAAGTGTGGTTATTGCATGCCCTGCCCCAACCAAGTAGACATTCCCCGTAATTTCGAATTGTTTAATACTGCTATGGTTTTTAACCAGGTCAATCTAAATCGGAATATTTATCAAAACATTTTTCCAGAAGAGATGCATGCTAGTTCTTGTATACAGTGTGGGATATGTGAAGAAAAATGCCCACAGAATATTCCAATTCGAGATTGGTTAATAAAGGTTGAAAAAACTTTAGGACGTAAGGATTAAAAATTGAATTTTAGAGTTTATTTGAAAATTGTGTGTCATTCAAAAGGATGATTTTGCCTTTAACCAAGCACTTCTCAAATTAATATAAATTAGTTGATATTCGACCAAAATTACCTTAAAATTCATAAATTTTTTTAGAATTAGAATCAATTGCTAAAAAATGGTAATTCAATAGATCCATTGAGTGTAAGCGAAACCAAGGGAAAATAAGGAAGGGATGGTTAATATGAAAAGTCTTAGCGAAATTGCCGTTTCTAAGTTTCTTGATGGATACAATTGTGCTCAATCGGTGTTTTATTCATTTTGTGAGATGTTGAAACAGGATAAGAATGTTGCTTTAAAAATAAGTAGTGGATTTGGAGCTGGTATGGGACGTAAAGGAGAAATATGTGGTGCTGTAACCGGTGGAATAATGGTCATAGGATCTAAATTTGGACGAGGGGAAAAAGATGATCAAAGCTTTTCTGAAACAACCTATCGAAAGACTATTGAGTTAATGGATAGTTTTACTCGTCAATATGAAACCTGTCTCTGTCGTCAACTACTCAACGGATGCGATCTGACTACCGAAGAAGGTCGGAAACAATTTAAAGAAAAAGATTTTAGAAATAAAATCTGCCGAGGATATGTCAAAAGTGTCGTGGAAATAGTTGAAGACCTTTTGAACCAACCTTAATGAAATTTCTAAACCTGATCTTTGAATGATGATTTAGAAATAATCACCCTTTTCGTTTCCTTGTAATAAAGGATGGCATAACCGTCGGTAAATATAAATGGATAAAAAATATTATTCTTGAAACACATAGTTGTATGAATTGATCTAGTTTTAATAAATTCTAATGTAAAGAGCTCTAATGAGAGCCGATTTATAGTGTCAGAAAAGGAGTATAATAGAAACAAATCAAGGTTTATACTTCAATGTTTTCATTCGTTGATACTCAAAAATATCGGAACAAACAAATATAATTTCACCAACTCGAGTTTTTCTTTGCTTTTTGCGATCAGGAGATTTTTTTATATGAGGTAAAGCGTGATATCTTAGGAAAAGAATTCATTTTTAATTTCAATCAATATATCTTGGTAAGAAGAAGGTTATAGCGTGGAGAAAAATTTTAAATTAACTGATACGAGCAATTACCTCCATAGGCCTTCTGGATTTAAAATTATTTGATTGATCTTCTACGTTTTTTTATATAGGAGGGGAGAAAGAAATGAGGGATAAAAATGCTTTCGATATTCAGAAAAAAATAATACTATTTATAATTTTGGGTTTCTTTTTTTGTGGATTAATGCTAAGTTCTATACATTGTAATGGAATTTGTGTTGATAATACCAAGTTTTGTGCTATTATCAAAGACTTTGCTCCTTTGACTGTGCAACCGGCATTAGAGGATTGTCCAACATCTTTAATCATCTGTGATGGGGAACAAATTGTTCTTTTCTGGAAGGCAGAAGCAGCCCTTACCAGTACGATTCACCTTACCGGACCGGGAGGTGAAAGCTATGAATACTCGATCATTGAAGGTCAAGCGACAGTGACTCCCAGGACTTCGGGTTTTTGGTGGATCAAATTTACTGGAAAAGATTGTACTTTTAACAAATCCATATGGGTTCGAGTCATTAAGGGAGAAGAAATACATACCATTATGGCTAACGGAAATAGTGACATAGGATTTTTTGTGATATCAATCCTAAAAGTGTTTCTAAAAAACTCATTGTCAAAAAAATTCGTTCTGTTAAGTGTGCTGGAATTTCTGAATATTGGGAAAACTGGAGTTGCAAAAAAACTGATTGGAACAACTCAAGTAGTACTTCTTTTAATATCACGAAAGTCGATGGGTCAGCCAATTGTACTTCCTTAGCCGGACATTGGCGTTTTGACCCCATGGCTTTAAGCCAAGGTGGAAATTTCACATACCAAACGAAAACTGTCTGTTTTGATACCATAATTACCTGTGGACCTTGCAATGGAACCTCTTCTGATATTTATCCCACCTCTACTCCTACACCGTGGAGATGAAAACTCCTATCTTGTTTTATGATAAATACTTAAAGTTAAATTTAAATAGGAGTTCACCTAGATAATTTGATAAAATTTTACTTTAATCAATAAGAGAAACTGAAATAGATAAAAGAAGACCTAGGTGAATAAACTGTGAATATCTTTTTTTCGAGATTGGTTGATTTTCCGGATAAGCTCTATTTTATTTGGCGCTCCTCAAATATAAGAAATTGCTTTTAATCTGAGGAGCGCTCAGTTTTTTAGTGACTGCTCGTTTTTTAACTGAATTTTTAACGAATATGCCCGATAATTTCGGTTGACGTCCAACCATTTTCAGCATCGCCAGGGAACAAAACTGAAATTCTTATCGATGACCTTCTTGCAAAAGAAGCTGTATAAGCAAAGGTAGCCATACCACGGCTATTGGTTCGCACTTGTTGAGAGCTTAGAGTTCCAAAAGGAGCATCCAATAATAAGTTTTTACCAGGGATTGGCCGACCAGAATAATCTGTTAATCTTATAGAAAATGTTTGAGTAGATCCGGTGTTGAGATTGAATGTTGCCGGTTGTACATTAATAAGAGGTTCAACTTGACCACCATCAACCACGAATTCAGTTCTATTGACTGCATACTGTCCCCCGAATATGGATGAAATACGACTCGGATTTCTTAAAAATTCTTGAATTCTGTTTCGTGGTATGGTGTCGGGAGTTAAAATAATTACAACCCGGTGAGTTCCAACTGGTTCTTTAGCCATAAAGCTAACCATTTGAGGAGAGTTAGCCCGAACAAATTTGTTTTCTTCAATGATTTGAGCACTCCCTCCAGGGTTATATTGAGCAAGAGTTATATATCCGCCGATTGTGGCTCGGTAACGCAAGTTTACCCTCTCTCCCACTGAATAAAATCCCCCATCACCTCGGTCAGTAGAGAGTGCGATTTGAGGAGAACGAGGCAAAGAACGATGAACTTCGGGTGAAATGTTAAATTGAAAAGTAACTGAGGATTTAGCCAAGACCATGCTTGAAAATCCAGCGAAAATGAGCAGCACTAAGAAGAACTTTAGAAATAAATTGGTATAAACATATTTTTTCATTTTATAAATCCTTTCTTCTTGTTGGGGAGTTTCATACTAATAAATTGTTACTGTATATCCTGAATAAGTTGGATAAAATCTTTCGGTATAAGAAATTCCCCAATCTGTCTCAATCCGAACGATATGTTCTTGATATAATTTAACATTTGCTAAACTAAACAAGCAGCCGTTTGGATTAAGATAAGCATTACCAATTCGATTCCCATCAATATAAACTCTTCCATAAATACTTGACGACGAAGAACAAATGGATACTTTCCCATATCCTGGAGGAAGCGGTTCATCTTCGATACAACCCGCTGTTACCATCATCATAGCTAACACTAAAATTGACATTACGATTAAAACAACTTTCATTTTCATAGAATTTCCAACCTCCCATTTATTTAATAATATTCATAAATGATTAATCGGCATTCTATCATATATGATTAGTTCTTAGTCACATTTTCACAACCAAAAGTGATGGCTGATGCTGGTATTTCTATTTATTTCTGCATTCTTATTTCAGCAGAGCTTTTTTAACCATTTTTATATTCGTATTGAGGAAACATTGTGGTTAAATTTTTATTTGAAGATTTTAAGATATTTTAGTCGATTCCATAAACCAACTGCCAGTGAATACTAAATTTATCAACAAGGAGTCCATAATATTTTGCAAAGAAGGTTTCTTGCAGATCCATCAATACAGTTCCCCTTTCTTTCAGACGCCTTTTTTAAAATCTCTTGTAGCGGCTTGATTTATCCTGCCAAATTTAAATCCGTCATTGCGAGGAATCCAACCACTCTTTGGTTGGATGACGTGGCAATCTCATTTAGCCATTCTGTCATTCTATGGAGTGTATTATGTGTCGTGAGAATCTCATTTATTAAATAATTATGAAAAACAAAAATATAAAAGATGAGATCCTCACGCCCTCACAAAACGAGGGCTCAGGATGACGAATTAAAGAATTCATTTAATGATATTTTTAGATAGATCCTCATGCCACTTTGGTGGCACCGGATGAGGATGAAAATACCTATTCAGAAATCAATTTCCTCCTTTAGAAAAGGAGGAAAGGAGGATTTGAGTTTTTTGGTAACCAATTGAATCCCGAACCATTTCCTTTATCCAAGGGGAGAGGAATAAAAAAGTTTGAACTCATGAGATTGCCACGTCACTCCGTTCCTCGCAATGACGATTCAGAGTTCCTTCTCCTTTGATGGGAGAAGGTGAGGATGAGGATGAAAGCCCAGGATGAGATCCTGGTTGGTAGCTCTAAAAGAATTACCTTAAAAAACATTCCGGTATTTTCAGGATAGAAGGCTAATTAAAAGTATAGTTTGTAGTTAGTGTTTATCGAAATATATTTTGAAGAAAGCTAAGCACGTAATTAAAATTTTAGCTTTGCATAAAAAATGGAGCGGAAAACGGGATTTGAACCCGCGACCCTCGGCTTGGGAAGCCGATGCTCTACCGACTGAGCTATTTCCGCCCCTATGGCTATTATATTAACTGGTGTTGGATATTTTTTCAAGAGTTCATGAAAGAGAGTTATAGATTAGATGAAAAGAGGTCATTATTGATAATATTAGTTTATAATTGAACCATGAAAAACTATCATCGAAATAAAGATGAAAACATCTGGAAACATTTTGGGCAGATCTGGGATATTTCCTGGATGACAGTTGCACCAATTATTTTGGGATTATTTTTAGGTCAATATCTGGATCGGAAGTATCCAAAAGGTTTTTCTTGGACACTTTCAATGCTCATTTTAGGGATATTTTTTGCCTTCTATAATCTTTACCAATTTTTTGATAAAGAAATAAAAAAATACGAAAAAAAAGACAAAAAAAATGAACACGATAACCAAAACCATCATTAGTCTCCTTTTAGGAGCAGGTCTTTCAATAATTGTTGCCTGGTTAGTCGCTTGGAATGTTAAAAAACTTATTTATTTTAAAAAAAGCCAGCCATTTTCTGGTCTTATAGGTCGCTTAGCGATCACTGGAGTCCTCATCATCATCATTTTGAAATATTTAAAACCAGATACACTCTTATTTTTTTTGGGTTTTTTTATTACTTACTTCTTGACAGTCTGGGTAATCAGTATTAAATTCTTTTGAAGGTGAAAAACTATGGAAAATTTAGGACCACATATTTTGTTTATGATTGGACCATTACCGGTTACGACAACAGTGGTAGCAACCTGGTTAGTAATGGGTTTTTTAGTTCTGGTTTCAATACTTATTACCCGTAAACTACAGTTTTTACCCGGTCGTTGGCAAAATTTATTAGAACTTTTTGTTGAAGGTATCATGAACATGATTAACGATATGGCACCCTCTCGGGGAAGAATTTTCCTCCCCTTGGTTGGTACTTTAGCCTTATTTATTGGAGCCGCCAATCTTACCGGTCTTATCCCTGGATTAGAAGCTCCTACTAGTGATTTTAATACTGCTTTAGCATTAGCTTTAATAGTTTTTGCTGCAGTTCCCTATTACGGAGTAAAAATTCAGGGATGGAAAAACTATTTAAAAACTTACATATCGCCTTCCCCAGTGATGGCTCCCTTTCATATCATAAGTGAAATCACTCGCACTTTTTCACTGGCTCTTCGTTTGTTCGGTAATATTTTAGGCGAAGAAATTGTCATAGCTATTCTTTTTATTTTGGCTCCTATATTTGTTCCCGTTCCTATGATGTTGTTTGCTATTTTTACCGGAGTCATTCAAGCTTATATTTTTACCATTTTGACCATTGTTTACTTAAGCGCTGCAGTTGAAAAAGAAGGCGAAACCTAATTTATCCCTCCTCAAAATTGTATTGAATCATAGGGCTCCGCTTATATTACTCTGTTTGTATTTTTATTTTGGTAGTGATAAAATCCATTAAATTTACCCAAAAGAGGTGACTAAAGGTGCAAGGAGAAATCCTTTTTCTATGTGTAACGGTTTTTACGGCAGGATTCGCTATAGCTATTGGTGTTATTTTTCCAGCTTTAGGACAAGGGAAAGCTTGCTCAAAAGCACTGGAAGGAATTGCCCGACAACCGGAGGCAACCGGACCAATCAGTAGAACATTGTTTGTCGGTCTTGCTTTACTTGAATCCTTAGCGATTTACGTTTTGGTGGTTTCTTTGATTCTTCTCTTTGCTAATCCCTTACTCAAATATGTCTTTAAATGAGGATTTAATAAACCATGATAAGTATTGATCGAAGTATCATTTTTCAAATCATTAATTTTCTCGTCCTGGTTGCTCTTTTATTCCGTTTTCTTTTTAAACCGGTGGTTCAGGCACTAGATAAGCGATCAAACCATATTCGGGAAGAAATGGAGAAAATAGAAAAAGAAAAAAAAGCAGCTGAAGAGATGCGTTTAAAATATGAAGAAGAAAGTAAAAATATCCATATTAAATTCCAAGAAATGCAGGAAATTGCCAACCAGGAAGCAGTAAAGATTAAATCAAAAATTATTGATGAAGCCTATCAAGAAAGCGAGAAAATTAAGCAAACTGCCGAAGAAAAAGCCAGAATTGAAATTGACAAACTTTATTCTGAGCTGAAGCTGGACATCATCGATATTTCTACTGAAATGGCGGCTAAATTGCTTCGTGAACGGATTGATATATCCAAACAGGACCAACTGATTGAGCAACTTTTAGAGGAAGCGATTGATAAAATTGAAATTAAATCGGACGTGCAATATGGACAGCAGCAATAAAGAAATAGTTAAATTCATCACTCCCTTTCCGATGACCGAATCGCAAAAAAATATGGTTAAGAGTAAATTATCCCGAATCGGGAATATCGATCAAATGATTTTCCAAGAAGAAGTAGATCCCTCTCTCATTGGGGGAATCATCATTATTTTCGGAGAAATGCTAATCGATTGCAGCTTGCGGACTCAACTCGATAAGATGAAGGAAGGCATGATTTAATGGTAGTTATAACCGACACTTTAAAAAAAGCCATACAAGTTGTTCGAGAATATGTCCCCGTTCCGGAGATTAATGAAATTGGCGAAGTAACCGAAGTCCAAGATGGAGTAATATCCATCGCCGGTTTAAAAGAAGCCATGATGGGTGAAATGCTGATTTTTCCTCATGGTTTAAAAGGGCAAGTCTTTAATTTAGAAAAAGAACGTATTAGCTGTATTTTATTTGGAGACTATTCCCTCATTCACCAAGGAGATCGAGTATTTCGAACCAATCGAGTTTTAGAAGTTCCAGTTGGTGATGAATTATTAGGTCGTATAATAGATCCCTTAGGAAATCCTTTGGACGGAAAACCAATACCTGATTGCCGCCATAAAAGACCGATTATGCAGCAAGCTTCTGAAGTCATTCAGCGGCAGCCAGTTCATAGACCTCTCTTTACTGGTATAAAAACGATTGATGCCATGATACCACTGGGGAAAGGACAAAGAGAATTAATTATCGGTGATCGCAGAACCGGTAAAACCACCATCGCCATTGATACTATTATTAACCAAAAAGGAAAAAATGTAGTTTGTGTTTATGTAGCTATTGGGAAAAGGTTATCGGCAATCACTGAAATGATTGATATATTAAAAAGATATAATGCTCTGGCTTACACTATTATTGTTTCAACATCAGCCGAAGATTCTCCGGCTTTTCTTTATTTAGCTCCTTACAGCGGCTGTACCATTGCAGAATTTTTTATGAACGGAGGCCAAGATGTTTTAGTTGTTTACGATGACCTTTCCAAGCATGCGGTGGCTTATCGATCGCTTTCGCTGCTCATGAGACGTTCACCGGGACGAGAATCATATCCAGGTGATATTTTTTATCTTCATTCCCGCTTATTGGAGCGAAGTGCCCAATTATCCGATGACCTGGGCGGTGGGTCAATGTCAGCGCTCCCGATCGTGGAAACCCAAGAGGGTGACATTTCTGCCTACATCCCAACTAATATCATTTCCATTACTGACGGCCAAATCTACTTAGAAAGTAACCTGTTTGCTAAAGGATTTTTGCCTCCTATTAACATTGGTCTTTCAGTATCTCGGGTTGGCGGTGAAGCTCAAACCCCAATTATGAAAAAGGTCGCACGCCGTCTCCGACTTGACTTAGCACAATACTTCGAGTTAGAAGATTTTGCTAGATTTAGTTCGGAATTGGACGTCATAACTGCTCGACAATTAGAGCATGGAAAAAGAGTTTTGGAACTAACAACGCAAATTCAATATCAACCCTTGGATATCTCCATGGAGATATTAGCAGTTTACGCCGCTACTCAAGGTCTCATCGATCATGTTCCTCTTCCTCTGATAAAAAAATGGGAAGTGAGTCTTTATCAAAAGGCAATTAGCGAAAAAGCTGATTTATTGAATGAGCTTTGGAAAGAAAAAGAATTAGATTCGAAATTTGAACAAGAAATTAAAGAATTTATTCGTACTTTTACCGAACATTTTCTTCTTCAAGAAAATGTTCAAAGTTAGACCGAGGAATTTTTTTTAATTCTCTATTCCTGATTCTTTATAACTTTCTATTTCAAACTTAAATTTTATTTTAAGAAGGAAATAATCTTTGGCAAAATTACAAATCATCAAAAAGCAAATTGATTTAATTAAACAAATTCAACATGTAACCAGAGCTATGAAAACTATTTCAGTAGTTCGTTGGAGAACGGGAAAGAAGACTTTGGAAAATGCCAAGGCTTTTTCTAATCAATTGCTTCGATTGAATGAAATTGCCCATATGTACTACCAAGAAGAGGTAATTACCCCTCACCCACCTCGTGGATTTGCTCTCATTGGAATCTTTTCTGATAAAGGGTTGGTGGGAGGATTCAATACCGTATTAGCTCATAAAATGAAAACCTTTATAAATGACCAAGAGCGCGAAGGCAATAAACCCCATCTCATCGTCTTGGGAACTCAAGGTATGAGTCAATTCAAAAAGAGTCCTTATGAGGTTCTCCTAACCCATCCTCTCCCGGTCCATCAAACTCCTCATTATCAAAATGTTAGAGAAATTTTATATACAGTTCGGTCTTTTCACGAACAACAAATCTTTTCACACCTTTATATTGCTCACAATCAATACCTTTCGGTCAGTGAATATCGTCCGGTTATTCAAAGAGTAATTCCAATACCGCTTCAGGGTATCAATCTCCCTCCCGAAAACCAAGTTGATTTACGTCTCAGAACCGATATTCTCAGTACTACTCCAACTCTCATTGAACGTTTAACCTTTGAGTATGTTGCCAGTCAACTTTATGTCTTTTTAATCGAATCATTTTTAAGTGAACAAGCAACTCGTTTAAAAATAATGGATGCAGCAACCAGCCACTCCGAAGACATGATTCATTCTTTACGGATAGCCTATCAAAAAAGACGTCAAGAAAAAATTACCCAGGAACTTAATGAAGTAACCAGTGCCTCCCAGGTATTGGGAACGATTTAAATATAAAAACGCTTCATTGTGAAAGAGAGAAATATATGAATACAGGTATTGTTGAACAGGTCATCGGTCAAGTTGTTGATGTTAGGTTTCATCCCAGAGAGATTCCCTCCATTCATAATGCCCTGATTATCGAGAGAAGGAATCAAAAGAATTCTTCTAAACCCTTAGTCCTTGAGGTTCAAAGCCATTTCCAAGACGGTTTAGTGAGATGTATTTCTATCCAGGATACCAGTGGCCTCCAAAGGGGGGTGGAGGTCATTGATACAGAGAAACCCATCCAGGTTCCGGTCGGAAAAGAAACCTTAGGAAGAATGTTCAATGTATTAGGGGAACCATCAGATGGGAAACCACCTGTTAAAGCCAAGCAAAAAATGGCGATTCACCGTTCTGCTCCTCCTTTAACGGAAAGATCTGGATCAACTCAAGTTTTTGAAACGGGAATTAAAATTATTGATCTACTCTGCCCTTATATCACTGGTGGAAAAACCGGTTTATTTGGTGGTGCTGGTGTTGGTAAGACAGTGTTAATAATGGAGCTCATTCATCGGACGGCAACAGCCCATCGCGGGGTATCGGTATTTGCTGGGGTGGGAGAAAGAGTTCGGGAAGGCAACGAACTCTATCTTCAGATGCAAAAAAGCGGAGTACTAAGCCATACGGTTTTAGTTTTTGGTCAAATGAATGAACCCCCTGGAGCTCGCTTTCGGGTTGCCCTCACGGCTCTGACTATGGCAGAGTATTTTCGGGATGTTCTTTCTCAAGATGTCTTGTTATTTGTCGATAATATTTTTCGTTATGTTCAAGCGGGATCGGAAGTATCAGCTCTTTTGGGACGTCTTCCTTCGGCTGTTGGCTATCAACCGACGTTGGCGGAAGAAGTGGGAATGGTTGAGGAACGAATTGCCTCAACCATCAATGGATCTATTACCTCGGTTCAAGCTGTTTATGTTCCTGCCGATGACTTGACTGATCCAGCTCCAGCCACCACCTTTTCACACCTTGATGCTATAACTGTTCTTTCTAGAAAAATATTTGAACGAGGGTTTTATCCGGCCGTCGATCCCGTGCAATCTACTTCAAGAGCTCTTGATCCCTTGATTATTGGGGATACCCATTGGAGGTTAGCTCAGGAAGCACGTAAAATTATTGCTCATTATCTTGAGCTGCAGGATATTATAGCTATTTTGGGAATCGATGAACTTTCTGACGAAGATAAAAATATTGTCAATCGGGCCCGAAAGCTCCAGCGCTTTTTTACACAACCTTTTTTTGCAGCTGAAAATTATACTGGAATTCCTGGAGAGTTTGTTTCCTTAGAAAAGACCTTAACTGGTGTCCAAAACATTATCGAGGGTCAATGTGATGATTGGCCTGAACAGGCATTTTATATGACCGGCACCATCGAACAAGTCGAAGCTCGGGTGAAGGAGTTGAAGAACGAATGAAAAAGATGGAGCTCCATATTGTAACACCAGAGCAAACTTATATTTATCCCGACATTTATTCGATTACTCTTGAATGTCCTGATGGATTAAGAGGAATCCTTCCTGGACATGCTCCTTTTTTGGTAGAACTTCTAACTGGTGTGTTAAAATATACTACCATTGATGATCAGAAAAAATACCTTGCGATTAGCGGTGGCGCAGCAGAAATTACACCTTATCAGATCACTATTATTACCGATAGTGCTGAAGGAGCTGATACTATTGATGTTGCTCGAGCTCAAGAAGCTGCCACTCGTGCCCAGCAACGGATAAAAGAAAAAATTCCTGGCACAGATTTTATTCGAGCTGAAGCCGCTCTTAAGCGTTCATTGGCTCGGCTACGGGCAGCAGAATTAGCAGGAAAAACTGGTCGATATTCATAATTAATAATCAAAATCATCCGGTCTTTTTGGTATCTTTCCAAGGGAAAAAAGGATGGATTGAACAATTCTTTGCGAGGCAAATCCGTCTCCAAAAATATTTTGAGCTTTTCTTGCTTGTTTTTTTGTCAATAGCTCAGTAGCAAGGTTAATGATGGTAGTCTGGTCGGTTCCAGCTAAATACCCCATACCTGTTCCGAGGATTTCAGGTCTTTCGGTCGTACTCCTGGTGATTATAACCGGAACTCCCAAAGACGGAGCTTCTTCTTGTACACCACCTGAATCGCTAATCGCCAGCAGACTTTGGTTTAATACTTTTATAAAATCAAAATAATCCAGTGGGTCATGAAGAAAAACGTTAGCCTGGTTAGAAAGAATTGCATATACTTGATCCTTTACCACCGGGTTAGGATGAACTGAAAAAATAAAAACAATATCAGGAAAACGCTTGGCTAAACGAACTACCGCTTCTGCTACGTTCGCAATGCCACCCTCCCAATTTTCTCTCCGATGAGCAGTTACCAGAACCAATCTTTGATTGGGATTGGATGATAATAATCGACTTATATCTGAAGAACTAATCTGCTTATTTTGAGATTGAATCCAATAAAGGGCATCTACAACAGTATTCCCTGTTATCATTATCTTGTTCGGTGAAATTCCTTCATTTAAAAGGTTATCTTTTGCTTTCTGGGTAGGAGCATAATGGTAGGTGCTCAAACGTCCAACTAAAATACGATTCATTTCTTCAGGAAAGGGACTGTAGATATCACCAGTACGGAGTCCAGCTTCAATATGACCAATAGCGATCTTTTGATAAAAGGCTGATAAGGCACCACAAAAAGCTGAAGTCGTATCACCTTGAACCAGAACCCAATCGGGATTTTCTCTCTGAAGAATCCTTTCTAATTCCTGAAGAATAGATGCAGATAACGAGCTAAGGGATTGTTCCGGTTTCATAATATTGAGGTCGTAATCAGAAACTATATTGAACAAATTTAAAAACATGTGAGACATTTCCCGGTGTTGTCCGGTATTAATAAAAACCGGCTGTAAATCTGGTTGGCGAGCAACGGCAAGATAAACTGGTGCTGTTTTGATTATTTCCGGTCGAGTTCCGGCAACAAAGGCTATTTTAAACCTTTTTGGTGCTTTGAGTCCCACAAGAAAGCTCCGTCACACCTAAATGTTTTCCCCATTTCCAAGAGACATAGAAGAGCACTAAGGTAAGTAGGAGAGAATAGGTGCTATTCACCAAAAAGCGGTCAATTAAAATGGCAAGGATACTGAGGCTAGCACTAATCAAGTATACAACTAAAATAACTTCCCTTTGAGTTAAGCCTTTTTCTAATAATCGATGATGAAGATGGCCACGATCCGGCTTGGTTATAGGCAGTTTATTCTTTTTGCGGCGAACGATGGCAAAAAAGGTATCGAGTATTGGAATTCCCAGAATAAGAATGGGAACGGCCAAGGTAAAAGTGGTTGCACTTTTAAGGGCTCCTTCTACCGATACGGTTGCTAAAACTCCCCCAAAAAAGAGTGCTCCTCCATCACCAATAAATATTTTAGCTGGTGGGAAGTTATACGGAAGAAATCCCATTGATGAACCCATTAACAAAAAAGAGATTAAAGCTGATTCCCACCTCCCATGTTGAAGAGCAATAATCCCTAAAGTACAGGCTGCAATGGCAGCAATTCCACTGGATAAACCATCCATTCCATCGATAAGATTTAAGGAATTGGTAATGCCTAATATCCAGAAGAAAGTAAAGGGAATTCCCCAAATCCCAATGTACCAGAGAACATTCCACGGTAAAGTGATAAACTCAATAACCACTCCATCAAAAATAAGAATGAGAGTACCAATACCAAGACCCAATACTTTGCTCCAAGGTGGTAAATTGAAAATATCATCAAAAAATCCGGTTAGAAAAATTGCTGCTAAACCTAAAATATACCAAAATGACACTGGATAGGACAGAAAAAAGCGGAAAACAAGAAGCGAAATAAAAAAAGAACCGGCAACCGCCACTCCCCCTAAACGGGATTTTGGTGTGCTATGGATTTTCCGGTTTCCATCGGGTTGATCAAGAAGGTTCTTTTTTTGACAAAACTTCATTATCAATGGAGTAAATAAAAGGGATAGGAAAAAAGCCCCTAAGCTTGCCACGATTAAATGAAGGAATGTCACGATTCACACCCACCTTTAAATATGCATACTTCTAAGCCTGCTTCGCTCACCAACTCATCTCCCAAGGGATCAGGATAGGGATTTTGATAGACTATTCTCGAAATCCCAGCATTAATAATCATTTTAGCACAAAGCGAACAGGGTTTGTGCGTACAATATAAAATCGATTCCTTGGTACTCACTCCATGAAGAGCTGCTTGTATTATAACATTTTGTTCAGCATGTAACCCTCGACAGAGTTCCTGTTGACTTCCGGAAGGAATTTGCCGCTTCCCTCGCAAACAGGTTTCCAAAGTGCAATGAACTAATCCACTGGGAGCACCGTTATAACCAGTGGCCAGAATCCTCCGATCAAGAACCAGCACCGCTCCAACTTTTCTTCTTAAACAGGTCGACCGAGTGCTGACCAACTCGGCAATTGACATAAAATATTCATCCCAATCCGGTCGTGTGTTCATTACTTTTCATAATCCGAGATTTTATTGATACGTCTCAGGTGTCGACCCTCGATAAATTCTGATTTTAACCAAACTTGAACAATTTCCTGGGCTAGACCCTTTCCAATCACTCGTCCTCCGAGAGTGAGAATATTTGCATTATTATGTTCTCTTGACGCTCTTGCTGAAAAAGTATCATGACAGTTGGCTGCTCGAATTCCATGAACTTTATTGGCAGCTATTGAGACACCAACACCGGTTCCGCAACAGATAATTCCTCTTTCGCACTTTCCCTTGGCTACATCTTTAGCTAAGGGAAATGCGATATCAGGATAATCAATCATTTCAGGGCTATTAGTCCCATAATCAATCACTTCATATCCTTGTTCTATTAAAAAATTTTTCAAATCTTCCTTGAGTTCAAAGCCTCCATGATCGCAACCCAAAGCTATTTTCATCGTCTATTAGAACCTCCTTTTAAAAGGATACTCTTAAAACCCTTGTTTTGTCTACCCCAACAGTGTTTATAAGTTTAAAAATATCATGAAATCTCTTTTTTTCACACTCATCTCCACCTTCTCCCATTAAGTGAGAAGGAAGTATTAATTCTTTTTTTCTTTTTTCATCTCTCTTCTAGTAGAAAAAGATTAAGGTGTGGAAGTATTTTTTTAATAATTTCTCTTTCTTGGAGGAATGTGGTGGGAAAAGTGTCTTTCATTTTTTTCCTACTCACTTTCGTCTAAAAACAGTAGCTCGAGGTCTTTTTTGATAATCAAAAATGACATGATCTTTTTTAAAATGGGTTTTTAAAGAAAGATCTGCAATGGCTTCAACTTGAGAAGGATCATGTTCGATATAAAGGTAACCCTGGCTTTTCAAGTAAGGGGATGATTCATTCAAGATTCGATAGATGAGGTCCAAGCCTTCTGAACCCGAAACCAACGCATCTTTTGGTTCATGAAGTCGTATCTCAGGAGACAGGGTATTCCATTCTTCTTCTTTAACATAAGGTGGATTTGACAAAATGAAATCAAATTGTAGTTCATCAGTAGTTTGGATTTCATTAAACAAATCTGATTGCCATACTGATATTCTTTCTTCTAAGCCCAATTTTTGGGCATTATGTTGAGTCAAATCACAGGCTAATTTTGATCGATCAATGGCAACTACCTGTACTTTGGTCAGCCAATATGCAACGGTTAAACCAATTACGCCTGAACCACAACAAAGATCACACAACTTGACTGGTTGGTTTTCATAGCGAGATCTGATGGTAATAATTGCTTCCTCCAACCAAGATTCAGTATCCAACCTTGGTATAAAAACTCCTTTCTCTAAATAAAATTGGAGAGAAAAAAACTCCCATTCTTTGAGTATGTATTGAAGAGGAACTCCGTCAAGTCGTTCTTTTATCATGATATTGAGCTTTTCAATCTTTTCAACTGACAAATCTTGATCCCAATAAAGATAAATATGTGAAGGTGAAGCAGAAAGAACTCCAGACAACAAAAAACGAGCTTCTCGGGAGGCTCCGGGTAAGTTATGTTTACGTAAAGTGAGAACCAGATTGCTCCAAACATCTCTCACTTTTGACATGAGTTATCCCACTTTCTCCAACATTCTCATTCTTTCCTCAGCTGCCAGGGATTCGATGACTTCATTGAGATCGCCTTCTAAAATCAAATCCAGCTTATAAAGAGTTAAATTAATCCGATGATCGGTTACTCTATTTTGAGGATAATTATAAGTCCGAATTCTCTCGCTTCTTTCTCCACTACCAATTTGGGATTTTCGATCACGATCGATTTCAGCTTTTTGTTTTTGCTGTTCAATCTCTAAAAGCCTTGAACGGAGAATTCGCAGAGCTTTGGCTTTATTTTTATGCTGGGATTTCTCATCTTGGCAGGTAACCATCATGCCGGAAGGAAGGTGGGTAATCCGCACTGCTGAATCGGTAGTATTAACACTTTGCCCTCCATGGCCGGATGAACGATAAACATCAATGCGTAAATCTTCCGGATTGATATCGATGTCGACATCTTCCGCCTCAGGGAGAACTGCTACAGTTACAGTTGAAGTGTGTATTCTCCCACCAGCTTCGGTTATTGGAACTCTTTGCACTCGATGAACTCCGCTTTCATATTTGAATTTGCTATAGGCACCATCACCCTCTATGGCAAAAATAATTTCCTTGAAACCACCGAGCTCGGTTGGGTTAGTACTCATGACTTCGCACTTCCAACCCTGATTTTCAGCATAACGGGAATACATTCTAAAGAGGTCAGAGACAAAAAGTGCAGCTTCCTCTCCACCGGTTCCCGCTCGTATCTCAACCAGAGTATTTCTTTTATCATTAGGATCGCGGGGAATAAGTAGATATTTAATCTCCTCTTCCAGCTCAATCAGCTTATTTTCTAATGCTTTAATTTCTTCTTCTAAGAGCTCACGTAAATCCGCGTCTTGCTCAGTTTTGAGAAAATTTCTATCTTCTTCTAAATTTTTTTGAGCTGCTTGATATTCTTGGTATTTCTTAGCAGTTTCTTCAATTTCAGAAATAGCTTTAGTGAGTTGTCGATAGCGTTGTAAATCTTGAGTAATTTGGGGATCTGATAATAAATGGGTGAGCTCAAGATATCGGCTATTTAACTCCTCAGCTTTATTTTGCCACATACTAACACTCCTCTTTAAGGCTTCCTTTTAAAGCTGCCACAGCAACTTCTAACTGTGAATCGTCCGGTTCCTGGGTGGTAATTCTTTGAAGGAGCAAACCAGGCAAGGCTAATATATTGGCCAAACCACGATCCTGATATTTTGACAAAAGGCGAATGGCTTCATAAGCCAATCCTGCAACAATTGGAATGAGAGCAATTCGGCTAATGATTCTGGTTATTATCCCGGGACGACCTAAAAAAGAAAAAATAAAAATACTGATAATCATAACGATCATTAACCAATTGGTTCCACAGCGGGGATGATGGGTGGTATATTTTCGAATATTTTCGAGAGTAAGCTCCTGACCATTTTCAAAAGCAAATATAGTTTTATGTTCTGCTCCATGGTACTCGAAAATTCTTTTAATATCTTTCATTCGAGAAATAATATAGAGATACAATAAAAAAATTGTTACTCGAATAAGCCCTTCGATAATATTGTAGAGGATTGTTGAATGAATATAATGATCAATCCGAGAGGTTAAAAAAGTTGGAAGTGCTATAAACAATCCTACAAATAACCCAAAAGCCAACAACATGGCGATGCTAAGGTCAAAAGCCGATAATTTTTCCTCCTCTTCATCCATAGCTAAAGTTGCTGACAGAGACAAAGCTTTCAATCCGATGATGAGTGAATCAACCATATTGACAACACCACGAATAATCGGTAAAGCAAAAAATTTATTGGTTTTTGATAAAATCGGTTTCTCTTTAATATCGGTCATTATTGTACCGTTGGGTTTCCTAACCGCAATTGAAATTTTCCAAGGGCTTCTCATCATCACTCCTTCAATAATTGCTTGCCCTCCTACATTGTGCCTTTCATTCTTTTCGGGTTTTATCTTTTGCTCCACGGATGTCCACATCCTTTATCCCCTTCGGGGCAGATTCCTGTTGCACACGGCGGACCGGCGCTTTCAAAAATAATTGGTGATAATTCTTTTAAAATTTTTAATATTGCGGTGGCAATCATCCTTATTTCCCATTGAGATCGACTACAAAGCCGAAGCTTTAAAATATGGAGATATTCACGGGCATTGGCCGTTAATATAATTTGGCTGGTAATAGCCTGTGGTAATATATAACGAGCGTCTTCTTCTGCTATTCCCATTTTAATCATTTCTTGATATATATCGGAACTTTTCTGTATCTGCTCCCGAAAATGATCAAATAAGGTTTCATCTTCTTTAATTGAAGGCGGAATGACAAATTCTGGATTTTTAAAATGAATATATCGTTGGCTTTGTTGAGAGTAGGAAGCTATGCGATGACGAACCAACTGATGTGAAGCAGCTCGGGAAATTCCCCCAATTAAAAAGGTAAAAGAAGCGTGTTCTAAAACCGATTCATGGCCACGGGCTACGATTTCTCGTATAAGTTTTTGAGCTTTTTCTAATGTTATGTCTTCGTCATAACTTCTTCGATAGCAGAGACGTGCAGCTCTTGCAATGGTTAGCTCAGGATTCGGTGTTGAGCTTATAAGCGTTACCTTCATACCCCTACTCCTTTTATAAACAATGATGAGTGATTAGTATCTGGTGATGAGTTTGAATTTCACTCTCATCGTATTTTACTCTACTTGAGGAAGAAGTAATTTACAAAAGGACTCCTCCTTAAGTTGTTCTTTGTTGTTATTCCCTTTTTCCATGATGTAAAGGGATTGGGGTGAGAGAGAAAATTTTTTATTCTCATTCTCATCTTGCGTCACGATGCAGTACAAATAGCAATCTAACGCTTATGGAGGTCATTGTTCAATACCTTTTAGCTCGTCATTGCTTTTTTATTCCAATAAAAAAAGGGAGTATGTAAATTATACACACTACCCTTTTTTTATTCATTTCGTAACTAAAGCTAAAAATTGTCGCCGTATTTTGCCCGGAATTTCTCAACTCGACCAGCAGTATCGATTAATTTTTGCTGTCCAGTAAAGAATGGGTGACAGCTGGCACAAATTTCTACTCTTATTTCCGGTGTTTTGGTAGAACGAGTTACAAAGCTATTCCCACAAGCACAAACAACTCGTGTCTTTTTATAATTGGGATGAATATCTTTTTTCATTGTTATCACCTCACCCAATTCCGTTTTAAGTATATAGGTATCAAAAATTGATTTAAAAAAAGGTAATAATTCATTGGTACCTTTTATACATCAGGAATTGAAGAATGAACAAAAATGATTTAAAAACGCTGGGTATTATATCACATACTGATTTTGAGTGTCAAAATTAACGGGAGTTTTTCAACACATGATCAATCATTTTCAAAAATTCTCGATTAGATTTTGTATTTTTCATACGGTCGATAACCATTTGAGCTCCTTCTTGTTGATCAACATTGGCTAAAAGCTTTCTCAACATCCAAATTCTTTCTAAATCATTTTGTTTAATCAGCAGCTCTTCTTTTCGTGTCCCTGATCGATGGATATCAATGGCTGGAAATATTCTACTTTCCGATAAAGCCCGGCTAAGATGAAGCTCCATGTTTCCGGTTCCCTTAAATTCTTCGTAAATGACTTCATCCATACGGGATCCGGTTTCAACCAGTGCGGTTGCTAAAATGGTCAGACTCCCACCTTCTTCGATATTCCGAGCAGCTCCAAAAAATCTTTTTGGCCAATGGAGAGCTGAAGAATCAATTCCACCTGAAAGGGTTTTTCCAGTATTGGGAACGACCAAATTATTGGTTCGTGCCAACCGGGTTATACTGTCAAGCAAAATGACTACATCCTTCCCCTCTTCTACCAATCGTTTTGCCCTTTCCAAAGTAAGTTCTGCAACACGAATATGATTTTCCGGTTTTTGGTCAAAAGTTGAGGCAATAACATAACCCTTCACCGAGCGTTCCATTTGGGTAACTTCTTCAGGACGTTCGTCGATCAATAAAACAATCAGAACAACGTTGGGGTAGTTGGTAGTAATCCCATTGGCTATTTTTTCCAACAATACGGTTTTTCCAGCTTTTGGTGGTGCTACAATAAGACCTCGCTGCCCTACACCAATAGGAGAAAAAAGATCGATGATTCTTGTAGAAATTTCATTGGGTGTAGTTTCTAATACAAACTGGAGATTGGGAAAAATTGGGGTTAAATTTTCAAAAAGGGGTCTTTTTTTGGCTTGCTCTGGATCTTCATCGTTAATAGCTTCAATTCGAAGCAGGGCATAATATCTTTCCCCTTCTTTTGGTGGTCTTACCTGTCCGGCAACTTTATCACCACTACTTAAAGCAAAACGTTTGATTTGTGATGGTGAAACGTAAACATCGTTTTCGCTGACAGTAAAATCATCTGAAGTTCGGAGAAAACCATATCCTTCGATAGTGATTTCTAAAATACCTTCGCTGAAAATATAACCTTTCGATTCAGTCGCCTTTTTTAATATTTCAAATATCAGTTCGCTTTTTCTCTTTCGACTATAGCCAACTATACCCATTTTTTGGGCAATATCTCCCAGTTCGTTATTGGATTTGATTTTTAGTTCTCCTAAGGAAAACTGCAATTCCGCTCTGGTTTTTTCTTTTTCAGGTTCTTTTTCTAACTCTTTTTCCTCTAATTCTAAATCAACTTGATTGCTGTCTGTACTCAATGCAATTGTACCTCCTCGTTTTTCTCAAAGACATCTTTGGATTAGAAATAATGCTTGGCGTATCGATGTGTAAATCCAAGAAGCAGTAATTTCAAATAGCTGGTAAGAATATTTTAATAAAATATTTGGCTTAAACCTCTATTTTTTAAGAAATTTCCTTGCTATATCCACGTGTTCGGGTAAATCGATATCAAACTTGATTTCTGGATAAGGAGTAATGATAGCTAAACCTTTCATTTCTAAAATCTTTTCCACTCGATCTTCAATATCTTTGACTGATAGTTTTTTAAAAATATATTTAAAAATAATATTCAAACCTAATATTCTGGCAATCATAAAAGGACTTTTGCGGTTTCTGATGACCTGAGAAATAAATTCTCTCTTTTTTTGAACCAGAGTGGGATCGATAAGTAACATATTACCACCGCCAAAAGAACCTTCAACCAATTTAGCAAAAGTTCTTTTTGATTGGCCAAACTTTTTTTGATACACTTCCTTCCGAACAATTGGATAATAAAAATCAGCAGGTTGTTTGCTGCATCTGAGAAAGAAATCCTCTATCATCTCACCTTTAATGAGAGGGATATCACTTGAAATTACCAGCACCTTTTTTTCGGGTTTGAGGTAATCAAGACCTTTTAACGTGCTTTCAAAGGGATCATTTCCAGGAGGAACAACTTCTTCAACCGACTTACCTATCCGGGATTTCAGCTCTTTGACGGGTCCAACAACAATGATTCGCTTAATTGAGGAAACCTCTTTGAGGGCTTCTATTACATACTCTATCATAAATTTATTATGAATGACAAGTAGTGATCGGTTATTCACACCAAATTTTTTTAAA